>OIGD01000233.1_pt1 | contig 75090 bp, 74 predicted proteins | sample 1582211 | NCBI WGS metagenome assembly OIGD01 (sample SAMN04414078, study PRJEB24778) | human gut metagenome | material: faecal | host: Homo sapiens
TTATATTGTGCAAATAGGTTAAGTATTGATTATATAACTCTTTAGATAAACCCAATAATCAAAAGCTTTTGATTAATGGCTGAAACAAAGGGAGATAACCAACCCCGATATAACATTTGAATATCGGATATTGATTGTTGAATACTAAAACCGCGATACTATGACAACGAAAATGACCGCCAACGGAGTAAGCACTACCACCACTCCCGGCACCGAACAATACGAGGTGTTTTACACCGGCTACCGCACACGGCGTAAGAAACACTATCAATACGATTACCGCCACACCAATGGAGAACTATTCTCCTGCGTGGCTGGTACACTCAAAGAGTGCAGACAACGCCGTGATGAGTGGCTAAATAAGAAATAATAAAAAATTTGCCAAGTCGTAATATAGCAGGTGGAGCGACCTCGTGATGAAGTCGCTCCACTGATTTTTCGCTAAAAATTTCGGCCGCCACAGGCGGCATTGGCGCATGGTAATTGCTTGCGCAAATCAGATTATTTCTGGAACAATATCATAATTTCCATAATCCGGCGTTGGTGGAGTTGCTTGTGGAATTTGCCTTTATACCGGCAGTGGGAGGTGTAGGACTTGAAGATGTCGCGGTTCCCGGATTTGAGTTTCTTCAGAACACTGCTCTTGTTGACTACGCCGGGTCCGCAGTTGTAGGCGAGGCAGGCTAAAAGGATTGAATCTTTGCCGTATTGCGAGTATAAGGCGCAGAACTTGCGGAGATCTTTTCGCAACAGGGCGTCTGCCTGTCTTTCGGTGAGCTGCACGCCACGGCGGTAAGGTTCTCCGGGTTGGACTTGGTGACCGTAGCCTACATAAGGCCAGTGTTTCGGTTTGTGGAGCGTTTCAAACTTTTTGATTATCAGCACGGCACGCTCAAACGGAGGCAGTTCCATTATAGACCGCTTTGCGTTGGCGGCGGGCGTTGCCGCCACAAGGGTCAGCAACGCCATGAAGAATAACAATAGTTTCTTCATCGCACAACCGGTGTTACAGGGCCGACAATCGGGCCGATGATTTTGCCACCATCATCATCGCCGCTGTCCTTGCCGTTGAACTCAAAGGTCTGTTCCCACGGGGTCGAATTGAAGTTGTCTTCAATCACAATCAGGAGTTTATGAGCCTGAGAGGATTTTGCAGTATATGTCAGCCGGAAGGTCTTGCTTTCAAGAAGCACACGGTCATTATTTACCAGCACCGGGCCATCAACGAGTTTGAGAGTGCCTTCGCCGTCATACTGGAAATAGCGTATTGTATAGAGGGTGTTGGAATAGTTGCCTTCGGGAACAATCTCAAAACGCAGCTCCACGGTCTGTCCCTGCGTGATTTTGTCGCCGTAGGGCATGACCTCCACCGTGAACGGATAGGACTGCTGCACATCGAGGTCGTCGGAACAGGAAGTCATGGAGATTACGATTGCAAAAAGAGCAATCCAGAACCCGAAGAACCGGGCGGGGGTTAGGCGAATATCGCCGATGCGTGAACAGAAATTTGTAGTCATAATTTGAATTTGGGTTTAGTGATTTGTTTTTGAGTGAGCGATTGCAGATAATCGTTCAGATCCTTGTGGTCGGGATAGAGCGCGGATTTGTCGCTCACCCTGTCGCCGAACTCGCGGCGCAGTCTGGCGACTGCGGCACGCCCGGCGGTGTCGTTGTCGAGGTAGCACAGTATCAGCGGGTATTCCGCAAGAACCGGGATTGCCTTTCCGACATTAGCCACGGAGTTAAGCACAACACCGTCGTTGCCGTCATTGTAGCCGAGGCGTTCAGCCGAAAGAAAGTCGATGAAACCCTCGAACACATTGCAGCGCGGATTGCCATTGACAATACGGGTTATGCTCTTTGGCGGATAACTCCCCTTGAAGAACGGGTTGCGCAGCTCGTAACCGTGAGCGTTGTTCTCAAAACCGATGGCGTAATAATGTTTGCCGTGAAGCTCATAGTCAACCTGTACGCAGTAGCGTTGTGCAATCTCTTTCTGTATGCCACGTTGTTCTAAATAGCGGAGCAACGCGGACGACTCCAGACGGGATATTTCCACATTCTGGAATGTCGGTTCCTCAACAAACGGCAACGGTTTGTAAGGCTCTGCCACAGGCATATCCATCTTATCGGCGATATACCGAGCCTGCTCAACGAAATCGGTCTTGCCGGATAACGCTCCTGCGAGAGTGAATATGTCGCCGCCTTCTCCTGTCCCAAAATCGAACCATACATTTTTGCGCGGATTGACATGAAACGACGGCTTACGCTCGTTGCGGTACGGAGCATAGAACCACAGACCTTTGCTGTCGCGTCCGGTGGGGTCGTAGCCGAGGCGGTGCAGGAAATCCACAAGGGATATTCCTTTGATAGCGTCTATATCCATAAGCTAAAACCGCATTTTGCGTTTGGGTTTCGGTGATTCCTGTTTCGGCAGCTCTACCTTTTCCGCCTTAGACTTCTCTAATTCTTGCATCTGCCCTGCAATATAGCGGTTAAGCTCTGCCATATTGCATGAACCCGTCAACTCATAGGCAAGGTCATAGATTCCACCGTAGGCGCCGGACTTAGTATCACGCCATAGGTTTGTCTCTGTATTGATTACCATTGTCGGTTCTCCCTTTGCGTCATAAGGAGCTTTGTAGATGCGGAGATTACCGTTTGCCGCTACGGGATGTTCCTGTCCGAGTGCCTTCATAAAGTCCGTCAGTCTGACATTCTTGATGTCAAGTTTGATTATGACAGGTTCAATGGGCCGGGAGCTTCTTTCCAGAATCTCTTTACCGATTTCATAATCATTCATGCACCTCACGATAAATGCTTTCGGATTTTTATCAAGCGCCGGATTCATCAACAGTTTGGCGAGGTCTATTATGTTTCCTTTCTCGTCGGAGTCATAATCATGCCACTGGTTTGTGGTGTGATATACCACAAAAACCGGTTCCGAATCATCCCGATATGGAGGATAGTAAACATTGAAATGTTCTGTTGATTTTACCGGTTTTTCTCCGAGAGCTGACAAAAACTCCCTCAACGGGATAGTCGGGATGTCATTATCTGTGTATCTCATAGGCTACTCAATTATGAATTTGACACCGACACCATACTGCGTATGGAAATGCCCCGTTGAGTTGCCGAACACAAACCTCTCTTTAATATTGGCTGTCAACGCGATTTTATCCGAGAGATAGAAATCGGCCTGCAAGGTCAGCGCACCGCCATAGATGAAGGCATCGCCGTTATGGAGCGTGGAGCCGTCGGACAGGGTGTGCTTGCCCCAATTCACCGTTTCATATCCACCGAGAGCCGATACACCGCCATAGAGGTGGAAAGTCTGCGAATAGTCGCTGACAAGGTGGAGATTATAGCCCGCCTCTGCCGTGAACTGCGCCACAGGAATACGACCTTTTTCAGCGTATGGCTTATAGGTCTGGAGATACTCTCCTCCGAAGTTCCAAGTGTTCGCGCCTCCCTTGAACACTGAGTAATACACTCCGAATGAATATCCGCAGTCGCGGGAGTTGCCGGTATAGAAACCGTCTGCCATATTCGCCTTTATTTCCACGGCTGACATACCGGGGAGGCATCGCTGGGCCATTGCCTGCCCTGTAAAAAGGGCAAGCATGGCAGCGATTATCATCATCGCTTTTCTCATAGGTTACTGAATTGAAAGTTCATCAATTACGTTTGCGCGGACAATATCCTCGTTCTCCACAACGAAGGACTGGTGTCTGCCCCCCTCTTTTTCGGCGACCTCTATGACAAGCTGCTTGTCGTCGGGAATAGTGAATTTCTCCAGCGCAAACACAGTGCGTTCAGAGGATTTTGCGGGAACGACTACTACATAGTTCTGGGCGCGTAGTGGTTCAAGTATCTGCTCTTGCATGGCTGTACGCTTGATAACCTTCTTGTCCACAATCTTGAAAGACACAAAATCAATATCGAAAGGAATGTTGGAGGTGTTTTTCAGCTCCGTGTGGAAGTACAGCAAACCGTTATTAGCATATATGGATTTCAAAAGGAACTGCACACCGAAACGCTTTGAGCCAATATGTTTGATTTCGCGCTTGTTCTGCTTGTGGATAGACTTCATAATCAGCTTGACAAGCATCGGCGACTCGCTGCCTAATTTTTCGAGATAGATCTCCTGTGCGTTGTTGGGTCGGTTCACGGATTCGCCGTCGTAGAGAAAGTCCGTCATCTCGACACTGAGCAACAGCGGCTCCTTGGCGAATTTCACGTTAAACGTGTAATAGCTGCCGTCTTCGGTAATGACCGACAGATTTGTTTCCTGCTTGAAGGACTTGAAGGCTGACTTTACACGCAGCACGTTCTTCGCTCCGTCGGCAAGTCCGGCGACGAGGTTTTCATTGCCCAAATCGACATAGGTGATCTCTGCCGGAAAGATGATGTGCGTGGTTTTCTCATAGCATACCTCTAAGGCGTGGGGCGGTATCATGCGGTCGAAACCGACCTTGCGGGTAAGACCGTCGAATTTGTCGCCGTCGGTATAGTTGCCGCCATAGACATTTATGTCATGTTCGGCTACCTGTTCAGTGTCAGACGACACATTGTTATCGGCACTATTGACCGTTTTTTTGCCTTTTGCAAAGGCGGGTGTTGCCATAAAGAGGGCGGCAACGAGAGAAAGAATAAATAATTTGAAATTCATTTGATTGTGGATTAAGTGGTAAATAATCATATATCTTCCGGCTGGTGAAGCATCACACGGTAGCCGGCTTTGAGGTGGACTTTCACGGTTCGCAGCTTCTTGTTGAGATACTGGCTGACCCCGTTTATCAGACCTCGCCCCACATCGGAAGCAATCTGCGCCCCGGTATTGGTGGAGATGTTGATTGAACTGCCAATGGTACTGCCCATGTTGGCACCGATTTCATGCAGCGCGTCACTCTCCATAGAGTTGGGAATGTTGATACCCTCCTGGCCGTCGGAGTCGTAAACCTGCAACTCCACATCGTAGATGAAGCCGTCGCACTCGATAGAGGATATTTCGATTTCCAGCCTCTCGCCCTGCACTCTTGCAGATCCGACGATTACGGTGTTGCGTGGTATCAGCCGTGAGCCTACCCACATCGGTTCAGTAGTCCGTAACTTTACACTCTCGCCGTCGGTTACACTCTGATTGTTGGCGACAACTGCGGCGATTGTGTTTTTATTTACAATTCCGGATGATCCGACCGAGGTGTTGAAACTTCTGCCTGACGAGGAACTGAGGGATGATACAACATTTCTGTTTACCTGCGCCACCGGCTGCACATCGCGCTTGCCTTTCTCATCGTCGGCCGATGCCGGAGGCGGATAATTGCCGCCGTTGCCGTTACCCATATATTGAGCCGCCAACTGGTAGGAGCGTTCAAGCATCTCCATCTGGTCCGGCTGCTGTTGCTGCTGTGCCATCGCATTTTGCGCTTCCAGCTCGTCTATCCGCGCCTGCAACTCGGCGACCTGTGCCGCCTCACTATTTTCCGGCACGAAAAAGTCATCGAGTGAAGCCTGCACTTCCTGATACGCCTGCGCCGATGTTTCCACCGCCGTGGGCTGACGCACACCGCTGTCTTGGGTAGTCGTGGCGGTGAGGGTGTCGAGGACGGCCACCGTCTGCTGACGCGCCTCTTTCTCCTTGGCGGCTTCGGCTGCCTCATATTCCGACATCTTGTCTTTCATGCCGTCGTTCTCTCCTTCCGGTATCTCGGTGTTGAAGGCATCGCCCACGCGCTCGTCGCTCTTGTTGAGACTGGTGTAAAGGAGCCATAGTATCACGGCACCGCAGAGAATGGCGGCCGGCATCACCACCAAATATTTCATCATCTTCTGCCGTTCAGCCTGTGATTTGGGCTGGAAGAAGCCGTTAATCCTCGCTTTCCATTCCTGCATCGTCATAGGCAGCGGGAGTTATCGGTTTGACATCGGGATTGTTGATTTCCAGAGGCTGTATATGCTTGACCTCCACAAGTCGGCCGGAATGACCCAGCCCGATTTTATAGCAGGCATGACCGAACACGAAGAAGGCGATCAAGACGAAGGCGCAAAGCATGATGGTTACGACCATAAGCCGCTGTTTATGAGAAAGACCGTCGCATAGGTTCCTCAATCCGGAAGAGAGCTTCCCTTTCGGGGCGCGCCACACCTTATTATATACGGTGTCTCTCGCGGCACGCAGATTTGAAAATACATTCATCGTTTGGTAGTGATTATATCCTTGTTTTCAAGGATGTTGAAACCTTCAATAATAAACCCGTTGGGATTGTCGTCGGAGCGCGACACATTTGACAGACGGCATACCGTTATCAATGTGCGCTCCGTCATGTTGGACTCACGGATAATCATCTGGCGCGCGTATGTCCTGGCGGTATAGGGATATGTGTTGAAATCACACACCACGCTGTCAACCTGCACGACCTGATTGATATTTCCGGCTATGATACGGTTGTAGTAACCTTTCTCCGAGAAATCGGTATAATAATTGTATGCCGACTTGTCGCTGAGTATCAGCGCACGGTTGATGTTATGCTCGATGGCTGATTTGTCAGGAGAAAGATTGAAGAACAGCTCGTGGAAGCGTCGGACGTGTTCACGTGCCTCCGCAGGTCGGTTCTGGCTCATATCCTGCGACAAGGCAAGCATAAGCGACTTACCGTTGTCAAGGACATAGATTTTCTCACGCTGCTTCTCGGCGAAATTGAACACCATTATCATCGCGACCGACACCACAACGGCACACATCGCAACGAATATGATACCGAAAAGACGTATCTGGCGAAATGATGACTCAATGTTCCTTAATGATTTGAACTCCATAGGCATGATTATTTGAGAAGTTTACCGGCCCGACCTGCCACATTGCCCGCAACTCCACCGGCGACACTTGCCGCACCGGAGCCGACCTGCATTGCGGTGGTGTTGACCGCACGGTTGTAATTACCTGCGCCTCCAGCCTGTATAATCCAGCCTGCAACCGTTGGAATTGTAAAATACCCGATAATGCCGATAATCATGAACACCGTATAAGCGGTGTTGCTCCCGTCAAGGTCAACATTCGGATTATTAGTCAGTTCCGAAATATCATTCTGGAGCATCAGCACCTGTATTTTCGCCAGTATCGTCGAAAAGAGGTCTGCCACCGGCAACCACAGATAGGTCTGAATATAGCGGCATATCCACTGCGTCAGGGTTGACTGGAAGCCGTCCCAGACGGAGAGCGCGAATGAAATCGGTCCGAGTATCGCCAGCACTATCAGGAAGAAAGTGCGGATTGTGTCAATAGTGAGCGAGGCAGCCTGAAAGAGCATCTCCAGCAGCTCACGAAAGAAATTCTGGATAGCCTTCTTGACCTTATACATTCCGCGCTCGATATACATCCCGGCGGCTGTTCCTATCTCCGTCACGCCCAACTCGTCTATCTGCCTGTCAAATTCGGCATCATCTACAAGATAAGCTGTCGATGGGTCGTTCATCATAGCCTCGTATTCCAGTTTATCTTTCTCCTCACGGTACTTCTTCATGTCGAGGGTCTGGCCTTCGAGCATCGAGGCGGTACCCTGCACAATCGGAGACATGACGGAGTTGATGGTTCCCAACACTACTGTCGGAAAGAACATGATACAGAAACCGATTACAAAGGGGCGCAGCATCGGGAACACATCAATCGGTTCGGCTCTTGCCAGCGACTGCCATATACGATAGGCGACATAGAACAGCGCGCCTAATCCGGCTATACCCTGAGCCACTCCTGCCATATCCTCGCAAAGAGGCATCATCTCATCGTACAGAGAGCGCAGGATGGTGTGAAGGTTTGAAAAATCAATAGCGCACAGCATAGGCATCACCAGTATTTTTCGGAGCCGTCACCGTAGAGAGCCACCACACGCTTTGTGTCGGCTTTCTTCTTGGCACGCAGATACGACACACTGATGTTCTTATTGGTATAATAGGCGGTCAGATTCTTCAGACGCTTCATCTCGTTGTAGCAGTCATCCACCACATCCATTCTGTCCTTGTCAGTCATACTGAGCGTGGTTATATTGACAACCTGTTTCAAGTCACCGAGGACACCGTTGGCTTCTTCGAGGATGCGGGTGTAGCCGGATGCGATAGCCGAGAGTTCCGCGCTTGTGAAATTGGGATCTGTCAGCATCTTTTGGAAATTGTAGACATAGTAGCCAGAGATATTGCCGAGCATCAGGATTGTCTGCTGCACCTTGCGGGCATCGCGGACAAGGTTGTTCACCGACTGGAGCGCGTCATAATATTTCTTCGCCTGCTGGTAGATTTTCACAGTTTCCTGAAAATTCTTCACCATGTGCGTCGCCGTCTGCGACTCCTGCACAAGTGATTTAGAGTTGTTTACGATGGACTGCGCTATGTTGGACGGGTCTATTACAGTCCACTGGGCCGAAGCCCTGCCCGTGCCTAAAAGAAGGCACAGAGCGATTAAGGGGAAAAGAAACTTTAATTGCTTCATTTGATTGTGGATTAAGTGGATTTAGCGTATTCTGTGAGCCATACTCACAATGATTCTGATTAGGGCTGTAAACAGCCGGTAAGCTGATACAAGGAGGAGGCCGAGGAAAAGGAACAGACCTGAAATGATGAATATTAGGGATTGCTTGACTTTCATACATCAGTTCACCCTCCTTTCGTTGGCTAACTGTTTGATAGCGGCCTCGATGTCGCCGCCGAGCTGACGGGCGCGGGCGAGTACCTGCATCTTCTCCGTTTCCTCGGTGGTATAGGCGAGGTATTCTTCCGGCGATACCTCTGTCGCATACACTGCCGACTGCGTTCCACCCAGCCCGATCCACACCTCTTTATATAATCGGTTCGGATTATTGGAGAGATTTATACTGAGAATCTGGCTTTTCTCCTTATCGGTCAGACCGAGCAACTCCTGTATCTGGTCAAAGCGGTTCATATACTTTCTCTGGTCGAGCAGTATCTTGCAGTCAGAGTTATTTATGATGGTTTCCTTGACAATCGGCGACGATATTATGTCGTCAACCTCCTGTGTAACCACCACAGCCTCACCGAAATACTTTCTGACAGTCTTGAACATATAGCGCATATATTCAGCCATGTTAGCGGTTGAAAGTGCCTTCCACGCTTCTTCACATATTAGGACTTTACGGATACCTTTCAAGCGTCGCATCTTGTTGATGAAGGCTTCCATGATGATAATCGTTACCACAGGAAACAGGTCTTTATTGTCGCGGATAGCGTCAATCTCGAATACCACGAAACGCTTGTTGAGCAGGTCGATGTTCTCCTTTGAGTTCAGCAGGAAGTCAAAGCGACCGCCATGATAATATTGCCTTAAAGTAGTCAGGAAGTTGTCGATGTCAAAATCCTGCTTATAGATGGGGATAGGACGCTGTGCCATTTCAGCACGGTAATCGTCGCGCATGAACTCGTAGAAGGAGTTGAAGCAGGGAACGATGTTGCGGTCTTTCTTCATCTTTTCAAGGAACATAGACAGCGCGGAGCCAAGCTCACCCGATTCAGTCTTTGTCACGCGGTCGTCTTCCGACTTCCAGAGCGTGAGAAGCAGCGTCTTGATGCTGTCCTTCTTCTCCACATCGAAAACTCCGTCGTCGGTGAAGAACGGATTGAAGGAAATCGGCTTTTCCTCCGTGTAAGTGTAATACACACCGTCCTCGCCGTGGGTACGGTTATGGATAAGGTTGCACAGTCCTTCGTATGAATTGCCGGTATCAATCAGCAGGATATGCGCGCCTTGCTCGTAATACTGGCGCACCAGATGGTTGGTGAAGAACGACTTGCCGCTACCCGACGGGCCCAGTATGAACTTGTTGCGGTTTGTGGTTATGCCGCGCTTCATCGGCTCGTCGGAAATATCCAGGTGGACAGGCTTACCCGTGAGGCGATCAACCATCTTTATACCGAATGGCGACAGTGACGATCGGTAGTTTGTTTCTGCGGTGAAAAAACAGACGGCAGGCTCTATGAAAGTATAAAAACTTTCCTCGGCGGGAAAATCAGCCTCGTTGCCGGGTATCGCCGCCCAGAACAGCGTCGGGCAGTCGATGGTGTTGTGCCTCGGCATACACCCCATAGTAGCCAACTGACCGCCGACATCGTTCTTTATCCGGCGCAGTTCCTCGGCATCGTCGCTCCAAGCCATGATATTACAATGGCAGCGTACCGAGGTAAGTCCGTAGCTGTGCGCTTCGTTAAGATAGCGATCTATCCACTCCTTGTTTATGGCGTTTGAGCGAGAGTAGCGGCTCAACGAGTTCATATTGCGTGCCGTCTTTTCAAACTTCGCCAGATTCTCGTCGTGGTCGTCGATAAACACATACTGGTTATAGATGTGATTGCACGGCAGGAGCAGACCCACGGGAGATGCGAAGCTCAGTCTGCAATCGCTCCTGTCGGTTGACAGGCGTTCATAGCGGTTGTCGGTGCTGACCTTTCCGGGCAGGTCGTCGGTATCCGACAGGGTGTGCAGACACAGCATCTTGTCGCCGACGCGCATTTCTTTAGGCGACAGGTCTATATCCTCCAGACAGGTTACATCGCCGGTTGACAGCGAGAGATACCTCTCGATGATGCCCGATGTGCTGTCGGTGCCGACAATCTCATCGTCACCCATGCGGCGCAGCGATATATAGCCGGTGTCGTTGATTATGCGCTCGAACTGGCCCACGGCTTCCATGAAGCCGACAATCATCTCGTGATTGAGTTCCTTCGGCGTGATACGCCCACGGCAGAGGGTGGAGAAATTGGACTGCTGGCGCATACGCTCCTTTGTGGTCTTTGTCAGATACAGGTAACACTTGTGAGCCAGATACGGACGCTCGTTGAAATGACGCTCGAAGCTCCTGTCAAGAAAAGACAGATCATCCTTTTGCAGTTCCGGCTTATAGTTCTCTGACACAAACCAGTCCTGCTTGTGCGCCACTGTGAAGCGGGGCAATACCTTGATAGCCTTGCACCATGCGGCGTGCATCGCCTCGTATTCCTGCGATGTGACGGTGAACAGCTCCGGCAGAGTAACCTCGTAGCACACGGTTATGTCGGCGTCCTTGCTGATGATACAGCCGTGTTCCACTGCGAGAAGCGGCAACTTTGACTCCAGTGTTGTGGCTTTCAGTATATTTCTCATCGGCGACCTCCCTTCAATATATTGCGCACACGCAGACGGTTGATGATGTACCGGGGGCGGTATTTCACCGATGTGAACTTCATAAGTCCGTACTGCCCGTATTTGCCGTTGAGATGAAAGGTGTACCACACCAGCACCGATGCACTTATGGCACCGAAGCCTATGCACAGGCCCTGCTGCACCCCGCACATATAAAGGATTACGAACAGAATGAAGTCGGCTATAAGACCTCCTGCGAAGATGAACAGGTACTGCGCTTTAAGCCCCTTGTATTCCACCGTCCTGCCGATGCCCTTGTTAACAGAATATTCCATCAGCGGCACGGATTAGAGGAAGAACGAGCGCAGGATTGTGGCGGCGACAACAAGGAAGATACAGGCACCGAACCACGATGCGGCTGTCTTGCTCGTGTCGGGATCGCCGGAACTGAACTTGCCATAGACCTTGACACCGCCGATAAGACCGACGACAGCACCGATGGCATAAATCAGCTTCGTGGCGGGGTCGAAATAGGAGGTCATCATCGAGGTTGCCTCGTTGATGCCTGCCAGACCGTTGCCGGCGGCATAGAGGTTGGCGGCGCATATCATCAGTGTGAGCATGGCGGCCATAGGGCGGCGCATACCGGGAGCGTTCATAAACTCCACGATGCGTTTGTAGAGCGACTTGAAGAATTTAGTCATAAATTAAATTGATTTGGATTGTGGATTTCTTTGCCTTAGCAAAGCGCTAAAGCGGTTTAGTGGTGGTCAGTGGAGGATATTGAAGTCGATGGCGTCAATATCGGTAGTGTCGATGTCAGCATGAAAGACGATCTTGCGGGCTTTACCGATTGCCTCCTCGGTTTTCTCAGCCGGAGCATCTTCAGGTATGTCGGGCAACTGACACTCAATCATCAGTATGCGTTTGCGCACTACCGGGTCGAGTTTGACATATTCGATAATCTCGGTGCCTTCAAGTTCGGAAACTACGCGACGGGCGGTCTGTTCATCCTCAGTGGTGTGAGGCTGATTCTTCAGCACTTTCATGGCGGTCTGCATTTCCTCGAAGTCTATACCGTCGGCATTTGCCTCGGCGGGAGGCGGAGTTTCGCCGGTAAGCTCACTCACGGAATGGGTTGAGAATATCTCGTCCAGCTTTTCGGGTGGAATCTGGGCAGACGGCTTTTCTTCGGGAGTATCGGGCAGTCCGGCATCTGAGGGCTTGCCGAGTTCCATGACTATAAGCGGCACGACCTCCCTTGCGGCTTCGGCAGCGGCTTCCTTTGCGATTTCGCGGAACGAGTCCATGAATTTATCGGCATCGAAGGAGCTTTTGCCTACTACTTCTTCCGACGGAGCTTCATCTGCGGGCGGTGGTTCCGGCGCGGCGCCATTTTCATTTTTGCCGACGCTCTGAACATCCGGCTTTGTCAGGACTTTTCTGATAAGCCACACATTGCTTGCAAGCAATGCTATGATAAGCAGCGTTTCCATCAGAAAAGAGGCTGGCTGTTCTCGTCATAGAGACCTTCCATGACCTCGCGGTTGTTGGCGAAGTGGTCGAGAAGGATCTCCGATACATACGAGCCGATGGAGGCACCGGTATCTCGGAACCTGTCTGCCATACGGCTCAGGACGGCATGGACTTCGGGATAGATATACACTTTGGTGTTGGAGCGCACAATGCCTGGCCGGAGAAATTTGGCGGCATATTTCCTGCGCTCCTCTGCGGCTCTGACATCTATGTCAGTGGCCGGATTCACGTTGATGGTTACAAACGGGGATTTGGGCATAGTTGGTTAGAGTTTAAGCTGGTTGATAACATCGGCATATTCCTCCAGATGGGCTGCCAGTACGTTGTTGATGAAAGCCTTTAGCGAGCATACGCGCCCTTTCTTGCGGCCGAACAGGATACTACGTATTTTCCATACAATTTCAGGGTCTATCTCTGTCGTGACGTATTTGACTTGTGGAGCCGCATACGTATTGTTATATACGAATCGTTCCATGTATTCGTGAGTACGATTCGGGAGAGAAGGGTTTTCATATACATCGGCTTCCATAACGGCTTTACCATTTGAAGCCATATGCGTTGAAACATCGGGATTTTTTCTGCCATCCTTCGGTATTACCCTGAAATTCCTGTCGGAAATAGTTGAGATTGATGCTGATTTGGGCATAGCTGGTTAGAGTTTGGGGTTGATTACATCGGCATACTCCTCAAAATGGGATGCCAGTACATTGTTGATATAGGATTTGAGGGAGCAGGAACCGTTCTCGAAAGCGATAAGCCTCTTGATTTTACCAATCAGAACCGGGTCTATCTCTACCATAAGGAATTTGACCTGTGGACGCAGATAGGTCGTTCTCGTGATAAACCGTTCACGGAACTGTGCCTCCCGTTTTGTATCGGCAGAAGATTGTTCCGAGGGTGCGTGACTGGATTTGGTGGACGCAGCCCTGTCTTCTGTCGAATCGGGTGTGTCAGGCGTCGGACTTTCTTTAGGCTTCCTTTTCAGCGTTGACAGAGAGGAGGACTCCTCTCTGAATGACCTGATGAACTCATCGGGATCGATTTCCGACTCATATTTCTTTGCCATATCGGTCAGAGTTTGAGTAAGTCGAGCAATTCATCGGTAAGTTCCGGCAGGCGGGTTCCTTTTAGCAGTGTCTTGTCCGGCGGCATAACCGTCGAGCGGAACACGGCGCGGTTGAGCGTCTTTGACCCTTCACGCCTATACTTTTTGGTATCCGGGATCTTGGTTTTAAGCGTCATAAGACCGTATTCCTCGAAAACGGCCTCATACTGGTCGTAGAGGTCTGTTTTCTCGCGTGCATCGACGAGGTTCCAGAGCATATACATCTGTTTGACCTGTGTGCGTCCGGTAGTGAGCCACTCCTGTATCTTCAGGGCGAAGGCGAGTGAGCTTTCAAGGATAACCTTGTCGGCTGCGACGGGCACGATAACCGTATCCATGCAGTTGAGAATGTTGACGACACCACGGTTATTGACCGTGCCTGGCAGGTCGAAGAAAACGATGTCTATATCGTTGCCGTCCTCGATGATGTCGCGTACCTTCTGCATAGCCTCCTCCGGCTTTGCCGTCAAGAGAGGATAAGGCGCGAGTTTAGTCTGGCGCAGATTGTCGGAAAAAAGTTTCTTGAACTGGGGGCTGCACTCAATCAGGTCTTTGTCACGCTGGCGCATCTCTTCGATGCTGTACTGCGGATAGTCGCAGTCCACGACAAGGACTTTAAGCCCCTTCACATAGTAGAGGTAACTCGCCGCCAAAACGGTCAGAGTGGTTTTGCCTGCTCCCCCTTTCTGGGTGGAGAAAGCGACAAATTTGGGGTCTGTCATAGAATTTAATTTGGATTTGGATGTAGTGGTGGGTGCATAGCTTTGGCCGTCAGCGTATCTTCTGACACGGATAGACCGGGCTTCCATCGGCGCGAATCAGTGCCGGCATTATACTATGCGGGGTGGATTGACAGCTTTCTATGCCGCAGGGAACGGCCGTCCTCCGCTGTCGGGAGGGCATCGGCTAAGTAAGCCGGGAATGTTTGGGTTCGTCAGTCATGTCTGGTTCGGGTTTGGATGTGGAGATTAGTGGTGCCTGTCACCATAGCTGTCAAGCCTTGAAGCCATCAAGCTATGAATTATAGATAAATAAATTTGTCAATCAAACAGTAAATAATATTGCAGATACATAAATCTATAAGACTGTATCTTTATCGTTCATTAAACAGTTCCAATTCCATATCTATAAGTTGAACTGTAAGGAAGGATACAGATTTGTCTAAAAACAGATATATCCATCAATAAAAATAATGTTCTCAAGACAGATTGAAAATCATACTTGCAGTTCAATGGATAGTTCTATAATAATATCGGTAAGTTGAACTCCTTGAAGGCAGGTTTAACTGTCAATCTCTACACAAAGAAACAAATAATTCTGCAAATTGGCAAATCTGAAAATAAGCCAATTTCTTGGGATAAAGAGCATTGTCCGGCTATGTCCAGGTATGTCCGGCTATGTCCGAAAAATTCGGCTGAATTTTTAACATTTCGCCGTGCATATTTTTTTGGCGCATCGGCACCGGCTCCATCGCCGGGAAATAAAGCTCACAAAATTTTCTCCGGTTGTTAGGAATTGCGCCCGATTTTTTGTAAATTTATGGAAGCATAACGATAACAGGCACCATCCGGCGCATTGGAATCAGGGAAACACACAGGTCGGAATATAACCGGGCATATCCGATAAAGTCATTTCCTTATTTCATATTAGGAGGGATGTCCACATGAACATTGCAAGTTATGTTTCCCGGCACACGAATCGAAGTTCGTGCCACGGAAAACACTTGCCATGTGAACATGGGGAAGATTTACTCCAAAGTCGTAAATCCATACGGTGAAACTGCGTTGGCCTGTCATGTCGCTATGCGATACCTCCACTTAATCCACATAATTATGACTCAGATTTCAGGCAAAGGGGGCCGTCGCCCCAAGACAGACCCGTCTGTAAACCGCTATGTAGTGCGGTTCAATGCCGAGGAAAACGCCCGCTTCCTCGCCATGTTCGACCGTTCCGGTCTTGAAAGCAAGGGCGCGTTCATTAAGAATTTCATATTTCAGAAGCCTTTTAAGGTCTATACCATTGACGAGAACACCCGTGTGTTCATCGACAAGCTGTCGTCGTTCAACTCACTTTTCCGCACACTCGGCGTTTCATACGACAACGTGGTAAAGACACTGCGCGAGAACTTCACCGAGAAAAAAGCAATGTCGGCTCTTTACAAACTGGAGAAACTGACTATCGAGCTGGTAAAGGTAAACAGCGAGATTGTCGCACTCGCACAGAAATTCGATGAACAATGGTCGCTAAAATCTCGATAGGCAACTCGCTCTATGGCGCGTTGACCTATAACGGCGAGAAAATCAACAAGGAGAAAGGCCGGCTGCTTGACACCAACAAAATATACAATGACGGCAGCGGCTCAGTTGATATTCATCGTGCATACGAGGACTTCATGCGCTGGATTCCTACATCTTCCCGCACAGAGCGACCGATGATGCACATTTCGCTTAATCCGCACCCCGACGATGTTCTTAGCGACACCGATTTTACCCGTCTGGCGCATGAATATATGGAGAAGATGGGCTTTGCCGATATGCCGTATATGATTTACAAACATTCCGACATCGACCGGCACCATGTTCACATAGTCGCGCTCCGTGTCGGTACTGACGGACGCTGTATATCCGACCGCAACAACTTTTACAAAAACAAGAAAGTGTGCCGCGAGCTGGAGAAGGAGTATGGGCTGAAAGTTGCTGAGCGTGAGAAAATCACTCCCGATATGCCGATCAAGAAGGTTGACCCCTCCGGCGACATCAAGCGTCAGGTTGCCAACACCGTCAAAATGGTCGGTATGCGATACAAGTTTCAGACGATGGGCGAGTATAACGCCGTTCTTTCCTTATATAATATAAGGTGTGAGCAGACCGACGGCAGGGTTAACGGTCGTGAGTATCACGGTCTGGTGTATTTCGCCACCGATGATGAAGGCAAGGTGATTGCCAATCCGTTCAAGGCGTCGCGCCTCGGCAAATTCGCAAGCAGAACGGCGATTGACAGCCGTTTCGAGAAAGCTAAGGACAAGATCGACATTACACCCACTAAACACAAGGTTGCGGACTGCCTCGCCCAATCAACGGGTAAGGATGATTTTACAGCCAAATTAAAAGACTGCGGCATAGATGTTGTTTTCCGTCACACCGACGAGGGACGTATATACGGCGTTACGTTCATAGATCACAACACCATGACGGTATTGAACGGTTCCAGACTCGGCAAGCAGTTCTCGGCAAACGCCCTTAACGAGCGTTTCAACAATCCGCAGATGCAACCGACAATCGATGTGCCGATTCCCGACACACCCGTTATTGTGACGGAACCGGAGCAGAACACCGACACCCATTCGGATTCTCAATCCCAGAACATCGACACTCAGACTTCGTCGGATTGGCAGCAACACACCGCAGGCAGCCAGCATCAATCGGCCGCCACTCATTCTTCCACTACTGATTACAGCGAAAGTGGCTTCACGCTTCCGGGGCTTGACCTGTTCCAGCCGGGGCAGTCGTTCAATCCCGACGAGGAAGAATTCCGCCGCCGTATGCAGCGAAAGAAGAAAAAAGGTCACAGACCAAAATTTTAATCTTTAATCCCACTTTTTATTATGAGCCAACAAGAGGACGACCTCAGAGCGTTGGCGAAGATCATGGACTTCCTGCGGGCAGTCAGTATCGTGCTGGTTGTCGCCAACCTTTACTGGTTCACCCGCGTGGAAACCGTGGACAGCGGCTGGTTCTATTCGACCGTCTATAAGATCTGCGCCAACTTCAACCGTACCTGCGGACTTTTCAACACCACCTTCAACGCCAAACTTTTCGCGCTGCTGCTTCTCGGACTGTCGTGCTTCGGCACCAGAGGCGTAAGAAGCGAGAACATCACATGGCGGCACATCGGCGTGACACTCGCCATAGGCTGTGTGCTGTTCCTGCTGAACTGGTGGACACTCGACGCCGGTATGCGCTACACCTATATAATCACCACCGTCACGGGCTACATCTGCCTGATGATGGGCGGTATATGGGCGGGGCGTATGCTGAAGAACAACATGATGGACGACCGTTTCAACGACGAGAACGAGAGCTTCATGCAGGAAACAGAACTGATGGACAACGAATATTCCATAAACCTGCCGACCAGATTCTACTTTGAGAAGAAATGGCACAAGGGCTGGATAAATGTAGTCAACCCGTTCCGCGCCACAATCGTGCTTGGCACACCCGGCTCCGGCAAGTCTTACGCCGTAATCAACTCATTTATCAAACAGATGATAGAGAAAGGTTACAGCGGCTATATCTATGACTTCAAAAGCCCGGATTTGAGCGAGATAGCATATAACCACCTGCTGACGCATAAGGACGGTTACGGCAAAGTAAAGCCGAAATTTTACATGATAAATTTCGACGATCCGGAGCGTAGCCACCGATGCAATCCGATACACCCGGACTTTATGACCGATATTGCAGACGCATACGAGAGCAGTTATACCATAATGATGAACCTGAACCGAAATTGGGTGCAAAAACAGGGAGATTTCTTTGTAGAGTCACCGATTGTGCTGTTCGCGGCAATTATCTATTTCTTAAAACTCTACAAAGGAGGAATACACTGTACTTTTCCCCATGCCATCGAGCTTTTGAATAGAAGATACGAGGATTTATTTCCTATTCTCACGAGCTACCCGGAGCTGGAAAACTACCTGTCGCCGTTTATGGACGCATGGCAAGGTGGAGCAGCTGAGCAGTTGATGGGACAAATCGCGTCGGCGAAAATCCCGCTGTCGCGTATGATTTCACCGCAGCTTTACTGGGTAATGACCGGCGATGATTTCACGCTCGACATCAACAATCCGAAAGAGCCGAAAATCCTGTGCGTGGGCAACAATCCCGACCGCCAGAACATATATGGCGCGGCACTCGGACTGTATAACTCCCGTATCGTCAAAATCATAAACAAGAAAGGTATGCTGAAAAGCGGTGTTCTTATAGACGAACTCCCGACCATATATTTCAAGGGCCTCGACAATCTCATTGCCACCGCCCGAAGCAACAAGGTTGCCGTCTGCCTCGGCTTTCAGGACTTCTCTCAGCTAAAACGCGACTACGGTGACAAGGAAGCAGCAGTTGTGATGAATACCGTCGGCAACATATTCTCCGGGCAGGTCGTGGGAGAAACCGCCAAGACACTGTCAGAGCGTTTCGGCAAAGTTCTCCAGAAACGGCAGTCTATCTCGATAAACCGTCAGGATGTGAGCCACTCCATCAACACGCAGATGGACAGTCTTATCCCGCCGAGCAAGATTTCCACTCTGACACAGGGAATGTTCGTAGGCGCAGTTTGTGACAACATCAACGAGCGCATAGACCAGAAGATATTTCATGCCGAGATTGTCATTGACAGTAAAAAAGTCAAAGCAGAAACCGACCGTTACAAGCCTATACCCATACTCACCGATTTCAAGGACGACACCCCGGACAAATCCCGTATGAAAGCGATTATCCAGCGCAACTACGAGCAGGTGAAAGCCGATGTGATCCAAATCATCGCCGACGAGAAAGAGCGCATAATGTCAGACCCGGCACTGCGCCACCTGTTCGACCCAAAGTAATCACCAACCACTAAATATCCACAATCATGTTAGAACTTGACCGAAGTCTTACTGACTTCAATTACTACTATTTCTATTTGTTGCAGTATCTCCAGCTCAACAAATATCAGGTTGATCCAGACCATCCCCAGATTATCGCCAACTCTATCGCCGCACTCGATGCCTTTGAAAATGCGCGGCGCAACGGAGCCAATGTGCCGATGGCTGAGGCAGAGGCCATATCCGTGCTTTTCTCCAATATCGGAGAATCGGAGTATAACACGGTATCGGAACTTATCCTTGAGAATTTCGGAGACACCATCGACCTTGACAGTGAAATAGCTGTCGAATACTGGACAAATCAGGTTATGACGGATATTCCCGACCTGTTCGACGGCGTTGACCGTATGGCGATAGGCGTTGATGCCCTTGACCTTGAATTGATGGAAACCGAGATTGTGGGCAGAATCGTAATCTATCTTTCCGACAATGGCCTACAATAAGTTACAGACAATGCGCGACAACATCGAGGCGATAAGGCTTGCCTTTCGTCTTGGAGTGGCCGGGTGTGGAGCGCAGACTGCTGAGGAAATAGCTGTGCTGCGCAAGTATGCCGGATTTGGAGGTCTGAAATGTATCCTCAACGACGCCAACGATTTGGAGGATGCTGCCAAGTGGAGCAAATCCGACATCGAGCTGTTTGCGCCGACCGTGGAACTGCGTCGCATCATCCATGATTATTCTAAGGATGATAAGGAATTTGCGCGGTATATGGATTCTCTGAAAGCCTCTGTGCTGACGGCGTTTTATACCGACAACCGCATAGTGGATGCCATATCAGATGCGCTAAAATATTCCGGTGTAGAGGTGAAAAGTTTTCTGGAACCATCTGCCGGACAGGGTGCATTTATTGATTCCTTCCTGCGTAATGACAAGTACCCCGGTGCCGAGGTATTGGCTTATGAGAAGGATCTGCTCACCGGCAAAATACTGTCGGCGTTGCATCCTTCAATATTGACCCGCATAGAGGGTTTTGAGAAGATTGAGCGCGATTTCAACGGATATTTCGATGTCGCTGCTTCCAATGTTCCTTTCGGGGATTTCGCTGTCGCAGACCCGGCGTATGCCGTAAGCAAGGATGTTGCCTATCGTCAGGCTACCAAGACAATCCACAATTATTTCTTTCTGAAGGCACTCGACCAAGTGCGCGAGGGTGGACTTGTCGCTTTCATAGCATCCCAGGGTGTGATGAACGCGGGCAGTCCTTTCGTGAGGATGGAGCTTGTGAAACGTGCCGACCTTGTGGCAGCATTGCGTCTTCCCAACAACACTTTCAGCGATAATGCCGGAACGGATGCGGGATCCGACCTAATTATTCTCCAGAAGCACACCGGTAAGAAAGCGTTATCGGCAGACGAGGAATTTTTCATTCAGTCTGTTGTTGATCGTGGTACAAAAGTTCCCGGTAACAAATTCTTTCAGGCGTTTCCCCAGAATGTGATATGCACCGATGCAAAAGTCGGAACAGACCAGTTTGGAAAACCCGCTATCATCTACAAGCACGAAGGTGGTGTTGACGGCATAGCCCACGATTTGCGGACTGCGCTGTATGAGTCGCTGCGTCTGCGCCTGAATCTGGAATTATATAATTCAAATGGTATCAAGCCGCCTACGCCGGACCCTGTAAAGCCGACACCAACACCGAAGGTAGAGCAGGATGTCAAGCCCGAACCTCCGAAAAAGAAGCCGCTTGCCGAGAAGATTGAGCAGAGAAATGAGCCTTTGCTCAAACAGTATCAGGAGATGAAAAAGAAACACCCCGATGCCATCCTTCTATTTCGTGTGGGTGATTTCTATGAGATTTTCGGCAAGGATGCGGTTGAAGCGTCGGAGATACTGGGTATCACTCTGACGCGCCGGATGAACGGTCTTGACAACCGTATCGAATTGGCCGGATTTCCGCATCACGCGCTCGACACATATCTGCCCAAACTTGTGCGGGCAGGCAAGCGTGTGGCTATCTGCGAGCAGTTGGAGGATCCGAAGCTGAAAAAGACACCCCGGCAAAAGGTGGTCGAGACGGTTACGCCTAACCCACCTCCGAAGCCAGAGCCAAGATTGGAATCCAAACCTGAACCCAAACCAGTTGAAGCTCCAAAGGTAGAAACTAAGGAGATTGAAACCGACGGCAGACCCGATTATTCGGACAATCCCGATCCGCGTCTGTTTGCCTACAATCTTTTCGGAGAACTGGAGCCTGTGCAGCAGAAGAACAACCGTCGTCAGCAGATGCAAAAGCCGGAGGAAAAACCGAAGCCTGCCAATCCTGCGACCAAGGCAAAGCCGATAAAATCATCAGGATTCCGTAAACTGACTGATAAGGAGCTTGAGTTCTATGGCTCGTTGAACTGGGACGACAATCCCCCCATCAATGGCTTTTATGAAGCCATGATGTCGATTGCCCATTGTCAGATGGAGGAGATGCGTCTTGAAAAGAAATCTCAGGAAGCGGCACAAGCCGCCGGAATTGCCCCCGGAGAAACTTATATCGAAAAGACCGAAGGCGATTTCATTCCCGGTGGTCGTGCCCGCCAGCCGAAAGTTACGGCTATTCCTATCGAGCGCGATATGTCGCCGCGTCCGTTCTCGGAGGATATTCAGTTCTTTCACAAGAACGGCTCAATGGTCGTTGCCGACGGTATGGTCGGATTTCTGTCAGATGTCAGAAAGACGGGAGCCACATTTACGCCTCTCGGTCTAAAACATGAGCAGGAGAAGCGCGCCATGCTGTATATCACCATGTCCGAGACATACCAGCAGCTCTACAACTACGAGGCGGAGACACATGAGCCGAGTGAACATCTGCGCGAACACCTCAATCAGTATTACGATGAGTTTGTAGCCAAGTATGGCAATCTCAACGAGAAGCAGAATGTCAAGTTCATTATGATGGACGCCAACGGTCGTGACGCACTGGCATTGGAACGTGGCGAGAACGGTCAGTTTGTCAAGGCTGACATCTTCGACCATCCCGTTTCATTCTCTCTTGATGAGGTTACAAGTGTAGATACTCCGCTGGAGGCACTGACTGCGTCGCTCAACAAATACGGTGAGGTAAATCTCGAATATATGTCGTCATTGGTGGATATGGATGAGGACGCAATGGTTGAGAACCTTGGCGGACACATCTACTACAATCCGCTTGTGAGCAATTACGAGATAAAAGACCGCTTTATAGCCGGAAATGTCGTTGCCAAAGCCGAGGCAGTCAAGGCATGGATAGATAAAGAGGAAGAACGCATCAAAGGCTTCCCCGGCTATGACGGTATAGAACCGTTCATCGCCATGTCGCAGGACTCCCTCAAAGCATTGGAGGAAGCCCGGCCCCGCCGCATCGAGTTCGATGAACTTGATTTCAACTTCGGTGAGCGATGGATCCCTACGGGTATCTATTCGGCATATATGAGTCATCTGTATGAAACCGAAATAAAGATTGCATATTCTTCCTCGATGGATGAATATTCGGCAGATGCGCCTCACAAAAACATGAAGATATGGGAGGAATTCTGTGTCAAAGGTTATTATCGTGTCTATGACGGTATGAGTCTTCTTAAACACGCTCTTCACAATACCATACCTGACATAAAGAAGTCAATCGGTAAGGATGAGGACGGACACGACATAAAAGTTCCTGACAACGAGGCTATCCAACTCGCCAATGCCAAGATTGATGAAATCCGCAACGGTTTCTCGGAATGGCTGGAGGCTCAATCGCCGGAGTTCAAGGAGCGATTGGTGGACTTGTATAACAACAAGTTCAACTGCTTCGTGCGTCCGCTGTACGATGGTTCGCATCAGACCTTCCCGGACTTGAACATGAAAATCCTCGGAGACCGATATGGAATCAGCTCAATTTATCAGTCGCAGAAGGACTGTATATGGATGCTGAAACAGAACGGCGGAGGAATTTGCGACCACGAGGTCGGAACCGGTAAAACGCTGATAATGTGCATCGCAGCGCATGAAATGAAGCGTCTCGGACTCGCCTACAAGCCGATGATTATCGGACTGAAAGCCAATGTTGCCGAGATTGCCATGACTTATCAGTCGGCCTATCCAAACGCCCGCATCCTGTTTGCCGATGAAAAGAGTTTCAAGGCTGACAAGCGCGTGGACTTCTTCAATAATATCAAGAACAACGACTATGACTGCGTAATCATGTCGCACGACCAGTTCGGCAAGATACCGCAGTCGCCGGAAATGCAGCAGCAGATTCTTCAGGCGGAACTTGATACGGTTGAGGAAAATCTCGAAGTGGTGAAGCAGCAAGGGCACGATGTATCGCGTGGTATGCTCAAAGGCTTAATCAAGCGTAAGGAGAACCTTACTGCCAAGATTGCCACCATACAGTATCAGATGGAGCAGAACAAGGATAGTGTCGTGGATTTCAAGCAGATGGGTATAGATCACATATTTGTGGACGAGAGTCATCAGTTCAAGAATCTTATGTTCAATACCAGACATGACCGAGTGGCGGGGTTGGGCAACAGCGAAGGAAGCCAGAGGGCACTCAATCTGTTGTATGCCATACGCACCATTCAGGAACGGACAGGTAAGGATTTGGGTGCTACTTTTCTCAGTGGTACCACCATATCCAATAGCCTGACTGAACTGTACTTGCTTTTCAAGTATCTTCGCCCGAATGAACTTGAAAGGCAGGAGATTAGGTGTTTCGACGCTTGGGCGGCGATATTCGCAAAGAAAACCACCGACTTCGAGTTCAACGTAACCAATAATATTGTCGCCAAGGAGAGATTCCGATACTTTATCAAGGTTCCTGAACTGGCTGCGTTCTACAATGAGATTACCGATTATAGAACGGCTGAGGATGTCGGTGTTGACCGTCCGCATAAGCATGAGATACTCCACAATATTCCGCCGACACCGGCACAGGAGGATTTTATCCAGAAATTGATGGAGTTTGCCAAAACCGGTGACGCAACCATTCTCGGACGCGCTCCGTTAAGCGAAACCGAAGAAAAGGCAAAGATGCTTATCGCCACTGATTATGCCCGAAAGATGGCTCTTGATATGCGCATGATTGCCCCGGAATATGGCGATGACCCGAACAACAAAGCCTCTCACTGCGCCCGTATGATTGCGGAGTATTACCGCAAGTATGATGCACAACGTGGCACACAGTTTGTGTTCAGTGATTTATCGACATACAAACCGGGAGAATGGAATGTCTATTCCGAAATCAAGCGTAAGCTGATTGAGGATTACGGCATCCCGGCCCACGAAATCCGGTTCATTCAGGAGTGTAAGACAGAGCGTAGCCGCAAAGCTGTGATTCAGGCGATGAACGATGGTGATGTGCGTGTGCTTTTCGGCTCGACAAGTATGTTGGGTACCGGTGTCAACGCTCAAAGAAGATGTGTTGCGATTCATCATTGCGATACACCATGGCGCCCAAGTGATTTGACTCAACGCGACGGCAGAGGCATACGAGCCGGCAATGAGATCGCGAAGTTATACGCTGACAATAAGGTCGATGTGATTATCTATGCGGTGGAGAAATCTTTGGACTCCTATAAGTTCAACCTTCTACACTGCAAAGCGACATTCATCGACCAGCTCAAATCCGGTGCACTCGGAGCGAGAACCATCGACGAGGGCGCAATGGACGAGAAGAACGGCATGAACTTCTCTGAATATATGGCAATCCTCAGCGGCAATACTGACCTGTTGGAAAAGGCGAAACTCGAAAAACGTATAGCCTCGCTGGAGAGTGAGCGCAAGGCGCATAATAAGGGTATCTCCGATTCCAAGTTCAGGCATCAGACCATCACCCACGACATTGCCAACAACGAGGCGGCAATCGAGAGGATGAAGGCTGATGTTGCCCGATATGAGGCGGTTGTCAGGCGAGACAAAGACGGCAATCCGCTCAACAATCTCACCATCGACACCTGCAACCTGTCCGATGAAAAGAATATGGGTATCCACCTGCAAGGGCTGGCGCAGCGTACCGACACTCACGGACAGTATCAGCGTATCGGCGAGGTCTATGGCTTCCCGATTTCCATTATCTCGGAGCGTACACTCGTTGACGGCAAGGAGGCTGTTCAGAACCGTTTTGTAGTCGAAGGAAATTACAAATACAAGTTCAACAACGGCTTCATCGCCATGAGCGACACCCATGCCGCCTGCATGAACTTCGTCAACGCTTTGGAGAAGATTCCCGGCATTATCTCCCAGTATGAAGAACGCACCGCCAAACTGAAGGCCGATGTTCCCCAACTCGAAGCCATAATCTCTAAACCGTGGGGCAAAGAGGATGAACTGAAACAACTCAAATCCGACCTCGCCGCCCTTGACCGCAAGATAACCGCCGAGCTTGCTCCCAAACATGAGGAAAAAGACGGAGAAGAAATTAAACGCGATGAACCGACACAGAACGTTAACCGTGCCGATGCTTCTTCTCAATCAATCGGCTCCAAAGATTCAATGGTAGCGGAGCCACAATTTCGTTATCAATCTACTCCATCATATATTCGTCCGGCATATCGTCCACCTGGACTTTAATTCAAAGCAGGCAACCTTGACTCAATATCGGGGCTGCCTGCTTGATTATTTAATATATAGTTGTTTTAGAATGGGAACCGACATAAGACAATCATTTTGACAATCCCAGTTCTGCGCGTCTGGATTTTGACAGACTTGCTACAATTAAATCGTATGCCTGTTTTACAAGGATTTTAATTTCCTCTGCAGGAACATCGGAATCAAGCAGTACGGTAATCCAATGTGTCTTGTTCATGTGCCATGCCGGTTGCACTCCCTGATATTTGTCTTGTAGTTCTGTTACTGACTCCACCGGACATTTCAGGTTGCAGGCCTTTTTATCCATATCAAGCAGACAAAACCATTTGTCCGCAACTGTGAATGTCACCAGATTCTGATATTGAGGTTCTGTCCAGGGCGAATTCTCCTTTGCACAAGGAAATGAAAGACATAAATTTCTAAAATCTTCAAGATTCATAAAATTTGTTTTTGATACGATGGACTAACAATCTTGAACCCCTTTGAGTTTACAAGCCGAAGGATAATTCGGGCCTTGTGGTGACACAAGGAAGATTGGGTTAAGCCTGCATCCGTCGGTATTCAAGAGGCGTACACCCCACGTTTTTTTTGAAAGTGCGGCTGAAATGTTGGGAGTATTGGAAACCTAACTCGTATGCAATCTGACTGATTGTCAGTCGAGTATTCAATACCCATTCTTTTGATATACGGATAAGTTTGTTCTGGATATATTCCTGTGCTGTCATGCCTGTTTCCCTTTTCACAAGGTCGCCGAAATAATTTGGCGAAAGGCAGACCTTGTCTGCGAAATACCGGACTTGAGGCAATCCGCTTCTGCGCAGATTCTCGTCCTTGAAGTATTCATCCAATAGTTTCTCGAATTTTACAATGACATCATGATTCACTTCAGAGCGGGTGATGAACTGACGGTCGTAAAAACGCATACAGTAGTCAAGGAACAGCTCGATATTGGTAGCTATCAACCGTTTGCTGTGTTTGTCGATAGCGTGTTCCATTTCATAGCCTATCTTGTCGATGCAGTCAACCAATATTCTGCGCTCACGTTCCGAGACATGCAGAGCCTCGTTTGACTCGTATGAAAAGAACGAATAACGGTCTATCTCTCTGCCGAGCGGAGTGCCATGTAAAAGATCGGAGTGGAACAGGACTCCAAGACCGGATGGCTTTGAGCTTCTCTCCAGATCCACATTGGCGATTTGTCCGGGAGCAAAAGCGATAACACTTCCTTCCTGATAGTCGTAATTCTGACGGCCATAACGTATCTCGCCGCATTTTGCATCTTTCAGGTATATGCAATATACTCCGTAATTAAAGCGGAAATGATCGGGCCAGACGGGAGCCTTGGATAAGTCCACAACCGCGACAAGCGGATGCAGGGTTTCCAGTCCGAAAAGTTTGTTGTATTGGTCAATAGTATCAACCTTTATCACTTCTTCCATGACGGTTCTGTTTTTTGAGTGCAAAGATAACCAAATTCGAGCAACGGAGAGACAGTACGGAGGGATAATCAGTAATAAAATCACAAAATCAAGTAAGATATGCACAAAATCACAGCGTTTATTACAGCCTTGTCAATAAGGGTATTATACCTTGTGTTCATAATCCGTAAGATGGTTACTCTTATCCGTAATAGGGATACAGTCCGGCTCAATAGAAGATGCTAATTTTGCATCGTGAAAACAATTCTAAAATTTACAGACATGAAAAAACTGATAATCACCCTGGCCATTGCGCTTTCGGCAATCGCCATCAATGCAAAGACATTGATTGTGTATTATAGCTTCACAAACAATGTCCGTACAATCGCCACGGAACTCCAGTCGCAGACCGGCGCCGATATGGTGGAGGTAGAGCCTGCGGAAGAAGGGCTGGATTACGCAGCCAACAACTACGCTATCGGCAGTGCGCTTATCTCGGCAATACGTGAAAATCCCGATGACGCGGCTTCATATCCTGAGATAAAGCCTGTGAATGTAAATCTCAGCGAATACGATATGGTCATTGTAGCCGCACCGCTGTGGTGGAGCAATATGGCCGCCCCGATGCAGACATTCCTATTCCACAACGGAGCGCAGATGCAGGGGAAGAAAATCGGTCTCATCGTTTCAAGCGCGAGCAGTGGTATAAGCGGTGTCGAAGCAGACGCGCACCGTCTGATTCCTGACGGAGATTTTGTAAGTCCAAGCCTGTGGATTCGTTCGTCCCAGACATCAAACTGCAGCTCAATGATCTCATCGTGGCTTGCACAGATCGACTACAATAATCTGAGCGGCATCGAATCGGTGGTGTCAGACGCAGATGTGAGCATCAGCTATGTCGCCGGTGGAATCATTGTCAACGGAGAGGTAGATTCACTTTCGCTGTTCAATCTGTCAGGGGCAAAGGTATTGGAAACATCGGCCAATACCATCGCCACATCCTCACTATCTTCCGGCATATATCTGGCGCAGATAAACTCCGGGAAAAAGAGTGTAGCAAAAAAAATAATGATAAACCGTTAATCCAAAGTTTCGGAATAAAATACCATAACCGATGAAGATATTTCAAATATTCGTAACCATGACGGCCATTTTCTTGTCGTCCGGTTACATCAACGCTCAGAATATGGAAACAACAGTACCGGAAATCAGCGCATTCCCCACAGGGAAACCAAATGTCGCATACGAACAATATTTCAGCGGTCGCTCATGGCTGGCTCCGCTGACCTCCATGAAGGAACTGAATGTACCTGTATCGAACGTAACCTTCGAACCTGGATGCCGCAACAACTGGCACAGCCATACCGGGGGACAGCTCCTTGTCTGTGTCGGTGGCGAAGGCTACTATCAGGAGAAAGGCAAACCGGCGCGTCGGCTTAAAGCCGGCGATGTGGTCGAAATAGCACCGGATGTGGTGCATTGGCACGGGGCGGCTCCTGACAGCTGGTTCTCCCATCTGGCCGTCGAATGCAATCCGCAGACCAATAAGAATACTTGGCTCAGCCCTGTAACGGATGAGGAATATGCCGAAGCTGTTAAGCATCAGAATCAATAAATATCAGAGAACGGGTATCAGCATCCATTTCAAATGCGTGTAAAAATGAAAGCAAAAAATTTTTTCTCCGCATCCATATCAGCTGTCTTAATGTTGTTGAGTGCGTTCTCAACAAATGCGCAGACACAGGCGACAAAGGCAACGGTGTATTTTACCAGTGAAATCACTCCTGAAAGTCTTGTCAAAATATACAAGGCTCTTGGCAAAGAGGCTACCGGCAAAGTCGCGGTAAAAATCAGCACCGGGGAATCGGCACAGAGCAATCACCTCCGTCCTGAACTGATAGGTTCCTTGGTTCACGAAGTAAACGGGACTATTGTAGAGTGCAACACCGCATACGGGGGCAACCGTTCAAACACAGCGGCCCATCGCCGTGCGATAGAACAACGCGGCTATGGCGACATCGCTGAAGTTGATATAATGGATGCCGACGGATATATTGACCTGCCTGTAACGGATACAAAATACCTCCAATATAATCGTGTCGGAAGTCATCTGTCCAATTACGATTTCCTTATAAATCTCGCCCATTTCAAGGGTCATGCAATGGGCGGATTCGGAGGTGTGCTTAAAAACCAAAGCATCGGCATCGCTACTCCGGAAGGAAAAACGCTCATACATACCGCAGGAAGGTATGATGATCCGAGATATGTATTTCAAAATCCGTCAGGGCAGGACGCTTTTCTGGAGTCAATGGCAGCTGCGGCACAGTCTGTTCACGATTACTTCAAAGGTAATACGATTTATATCAATGTCATGAACAATCTTTCTGTCGATTGCGATTGTGACGGTCATCCGTCGGCACCGCAAATGAAAGATATCGGGATTTTGGCATCTCTTGATCCGGTGGCATTGGACAAGGCTTGTCTGGATTTGATATTCAACCATCAGTCAACGGCCGGCGACAACAGCGCGCCATTGGTGCAGCGGATAAACGGACGACACGGAGCGCACATCGTTGACTATGCCGCTGAAATAGGATTAGGCTCATTGTCATACGATCTGGTTGACATCACGAACTCATCCGCAGTTGAGCCGATTTCTGTAAACGGCGTTCAAAAATACAATGTATATGGTCTCGACGGAGTGAAGATATTATCTAACGCTGACAATATTGATTCATTGACACCGGGCATATATATTATCAACGGAGTCAAAACACAAATAAAATAATCAAGTGAATCATGAAAAAGAATATAGGTTCTGTATTAGCCCTTTATCCCACGCCGACAGTCGTAGTGGGAACAATGATAGAGGACAAACCGACATGGTTGTTGGCAGGGCATGTGGGCATCATAGGCCACGATCGCATTTTGATCAGCCTATTCAATAAGCACCACACAAATCAAGGCATCATAAATACCGGACGCCTTTCCATAAACATTGTGGATGAAGCCCTGCTTCCCCGTGCGGACTATGTAGGGATTACAAGCGGCGCGAAAACAGACAAGTCGCAGGTTTTCGCATGGCACCACGGAGAAGCCGGCACACCCGTAATCGAGGACAGCCCTCTGGTTATGGAATGTGAAGTCACCGACAACTACAAAACCGAGACATTCGACAACTTCATCTGCAAAATCGCCAACACATACATCGAAGAAGATATGCTCAACGCGGATGGCAAAGTGGATTACAACAAGCTGAAGCCCGTCCTCTTCGAGATGCCCACCTATTCCTACCTGCGTACCGGCGATATGATAGGCAAATGCACTACGCTCGGCAAGAAATTCCGGGAGGAGAACCTGTAACACGAATTGTATAACCTGATTAAAACAGATAATACTATGCCTTCAATAACAATGGAACTGGTCAAGATGAGCAAGGAGAAGAAAGCTCAGTTGGTCAAGGAAGTAACCGAATCGACCGCCCGTATCACAGGGCTGCCCGAACAGGTCATCTTCGTTTTCATCAAAGAGAACGAGCCGGAGAACGTAGGTGTAGGAGGTGTCCTCCTGCCGGATATGAACAAATGACAGAGCTTAGAATATGGATACATTGAAAGTGTTGCTGGTAAACGGAAGCCCTCACAAGGACGGGTGTGTTCACACCGCTTTGTCGGAAATCGCCACCACGCTGAAAGCCGAGGGAGTCGAATCCGACATATTCTGGGTGGGCAACCAGCCCGTAGCCGGATGTATTGGCTGTGGGGCGTGCGTGGGAAAACGCAGATGCTTCCGAGACGACAAAGTCAATGAGTTCGTGAAGATAATGGACGAATACGACGGCTTCGTGTTCGGCACTCCTGTCCACTATGCGGCGGCAAGCGGCGCGATGACCTCGTTCCTCGACAGGGTGTTCATGATTGACGAGTACAATGGGGACCACTTTGCAGGGAAACCTGCTGCTGCTGTTGCCACCTGCCGCCGTAGCGGTGCCACCGCTGCGCTCGACCAGATGAACAAGTACATGGCCGACTGCAATATGCCCATCGTACCGTCGCAATACTGGAACGTGGTACACGGGAATACACCGGACGAAATACGCCGTGATGTGGAGGGGCTGCAAACCATGCGTACCCTCGCAAAAAACATGGCGTGGCTGCTGAAGTGCATCGCAACAGGACGTGAACACGGCATCGAGTTCCCCACTCATGAACAGCATACGATGACAAACTTCATACGTTAAACAATCAGATTCAACAATAACGACAATCAAAAATAGACAAGGAGAAACAAATATGAAAAATCAACCGTCAATAGCATTAGGCACATGGTCGTGGGGCGCAGGATTCGCCGGCGGCGACCAGGTATTCGGAAACAACCTCGGAGTGAATGAACTGAAGCCCGTATTCGATGCGGCAATGGCCGGAGGGCTGAACCTGTGGGATTCAGCCGTAGTGTATGGAATGGGTGCTTCGGAAAGCGTACTCGCCGCATTCACCAAAGAGTGCAACCGTGAGGACGTACTTATCTCCACGAAGTTCACGCCCCAGATTGCCGGGGATTCCGCTAATCCCGTAGAGGATATGCTTAACAGCAGCCTTGAACGATTCGGCACGGACTATATCGACATCTACTGGATTCACAATCCTGCGGATGTGGAGAAGTGGACCCCGTTCCTCGCCGGTCTCGTAAAAAGCGGTAAGGTAAAGCGTGTGGGTGTCTCCAACCACAACCTTGCACAAATCAAGCGTGCGGAAGAGATCCTTTCCAAAGAGGGAGTGCATATCTCCGCCGTGCAGAACCATTTCAGCCTCCTTTACCGTTCATCGGAGAAAGCCGGCATTCTTGACTATTGCAAGGAAAATGGCATCGACTTCTGGGCATACATGGTACTGGAACAGGGTGCGTTAAGCGGAAAATATGACACTGCCCATCCGCTGCCTGCCGGAAGCCAGCGCGGTGACACCTACAATCCGCTGTTGCCGCAAATCGAAAAGCTCGTTGCCGTGATGCACACTGTCGGTGACAAATACGGCATCACTCCGGCGCAGGTCGCTTTGGCTTGGGCGATTGGCAAAGGAACGACACCTATCATCGGCGTGACTAAACCTGCCCAGGTGCAGGATGCGCTGGAAGCCATAAAGGTAAAGCTTACCGACGAGGATATGAAAACTCTGGAGGAAGCTGCTGAAAGTACCGGAGTCGATACAAGAGGCTCGTGGGAAATGCCTATGGTGTAATCTCTAAAATCAAATGACATGAGTAGTCCGAAAATATTGGTCGCCTATTTCTCTTGCAGCGGTACGACAAGAGAGGCTGCCCGTGAACTGGCGGCCGTGGCCAACGCCGATATGTATGAAATAGTACCGGAACAACCTTACACGGATGCCGACTTGAACTGGAATGACCGGCAAAGCCGCAGTTCCGTGGAGATGCGTGATGCGACATCCCGTCCTGCAATGGCAGGACGGGTGTCCGATATGGAGAAGTACGATGTGGTATTTATCGGTTTTCCCGTATGGTGGTACATTGCGCCGACCATCATAAACACGTTCATCGAAAGCCACGACCTTGCAGGCAAGAAGGTGGTGCCGTTTGCCACTTCGGGTGGTAGCGGCATTGCCAACTGCGAGAAAAACCTGCGTAAAGCCTATCCCGAATTAGACTGGTGTGCCGGGAAACTGCTGAACAGGCCTTTGTCTGAAAAACAGTTCACGGAGTGGCTTGAATCTATAACCGGGGGAAAATAACTCGATATGGGAAGAAAACTGGTTTTACTCATGGCTATGTCCACACTCTTTATCAGCTGTCCGGTATTCGGGCAGACCATTGATGTGCATTGCCACAACATCCTGCCTGAATACATGGCGGTGCTGGAAAAGCACGGTGCCGCAATGGAAGAGACCTTTCCATTGCCTGCTTGGAACGTGGAATCACATATCGCTTTCATGCAGAAAGCCGGAATAGAATGTTCGGTTCTGTCGATGCCCGCTCCGCAACCGTGGTTCGGTGATACGGAGGAAAGCAGACGTGTTATTCGTGAATACAATGAGTATTGCGCCCGTCTGAAGAAGGAGTATCCGGGAAAATTCAAGTTCTGCGCAGCGTTGCCCCTGCCCGATGTCGATGCTGCTATCGAGGAAGCCGTTTACGCGCTCGACACGTTGGGCGCGGACGGGGTAAAGCTGGCGACAAACAACCGGGGGCAATATATCGGGGATGAAGCACTTGACCCGTTGATGAAGGTGCTGAACGACAGAAATGCCATAATCATCATACATCCGCACAAGCCTACACCGGTTAATGACAGTATCATTGCCACCGCCCCGCTTGCGGTATATGAATATCCGGCCGAAACGACCCGTGCCGTTGTCAATATGATTTCGCGCAATGTGCTGGCACGTAACCCCAATGTCAAGGTCGTTGTACCACATTGCGGTTCCTTCCTGCCGATGGCAATACCCCGCATGAAAGCCGTCCATCCGGCGATGCTTGCCAAAGGTTTTATGGAACAGATTGACTGGGAAAACAATCTCTCGCGCCTGTATTACGACCTTGCCGGAGGCGCAAGCCCCGAAATCGTGAAGATGATGCTTACAATTACCACCCCGGAGCATATTCTCTACGGCTCGGATTATCCCTATATGCCTGACAATGTATTGCAGGGGAACCTGACACGGATGCGCGAACAGTTTGCCGCCGACAAGGAGCTGGCGCCGTACACGGAACGGTTCTTCTCGAAGAATGCCCGTGAATTATTCAACAGATAAAAACAGAAAACAATGAAAAAAGTAATTCTTGGTTTATTGCTGGTTGCCGTTTCGCTACCGGCTTTTGCCCAGACAGCAGAAAAGACAAACGATATGGACAGAATAGAATTATGCAAGGAAAACTACACGGCCCTGTTCGGCGGTGAGGCACTTAACGGAGGCGGTACAGATCCGGAAATCATGGACATCCTCCAGAAATACATTTTCGGTGAAGTGTTCCGCACGGGAGATCTGGACATAAAGACACGAGAAATGATCACCTGCGTATGTCTCGCCACCATGCAGCAACTGCCACAACTGAAGGGGCATACGGGAGCCGCACTCAATGTCGGGGTCACGCCCATAGAGTTGCGCGAGGCAGTTTACCAGTGCGCTCCCATCATCGGATTCCCCAAAGTCCTGAATGCGATGACTGCCGTCAACGAAGCCTTCACGGAGCGCGGAATCAAAGTGCCGCTGGAAACACAGACGACCGTCACGGAAGAAAACCGTTATGAAAAGGGTCATGAAATCCAATATCCGCTTTACGGAGACCGGATGAAAGAGGCGATGAAGGACGTACCCGGCGGCATGGGCGAAAAGGTTGCGCGTTTTCTAACCGAAGTACACTTCGGCGACTTCCAGACACGAAGCGGCCTTGACACGCAGACACGAGAACTGCTGACCTACTGCGTCCTGACCGTCATCGGAGCGGAACCGCAACTTCACGCCCATCTTCGCGCCAACCTGGAGGCGGGTAACAGCAAGGAGCGGGTGACGGCTGCCGTCATCCAGTGTATGCCTTACATCGGCTTTCCGGCCGCACTTAAGGCATTGAACATCATCAAGGATTTCCAGCCGGAAAATTAAAAGAATTTTTATCGGTAACAGAATGAAAAGACGGGATTTTATAAAAAAATCCGTGTTTGCCGTAGGTAGCACACTTCTTGCCGGGGGTGCAATAAAGAGTCTGGCGGCGATGAGTATTGATGATGAGGTATCTGAATCTAACGAATCAAAACAAGATAAAATGAAAATAGTGGTACTCACGGGCAGCCCCCGCCGTAACGGGAACTCTGCTTATCTCGCAGACCGGTTCATAGAAGGAGCGAAAGAAAAAGGTCATGAAATCTATCGTTTCGACTGTGCCTTCAAGCAAGTGGAGCCATGCCGCGCGTGCAACCGTTGCGGTATGGACGGCCCGTGCATCTTCAACGATGATTTCAGTGAACTCCGTCCGCATCTTATCGAGGCCGACATGGTGGTTTTCGCCACACCAATGTATTATTTTGGTATATCCGCACAGATGAAAAGAGTAATCGACCGCTTTTATGCCATCAATGGGAAAATTAAGGGTCATTACAAAAAAGCCGCCTATCTGATGACATACGCAAACACGGCTAAAAGTGATGCGGAGCCCATGCTCCTGCACTACCGCACAATGATGGATTACCTTGGCTGGGAAAGCGTAGGCGAAATTGTCGCTCCTGGTGTCTGGACAGCAGGATCTGTGCGTGACACGGATTATGGCGACAAGGCATATCGCTTGGGGAAAAGCTTATCATGAGATATTGCTTAGAGTTGTCAAGGACTTTGATTTACTATTTCATAAGCAATCCAATGTAATGACATTTGCCTTGTGGAAGCTCTTCGCTGAGATTGTATGACGGCAAAAGAATGTTTGCCATTTATTCAGAATTTCATAGATGAAATAGAAATATGACAAAAAAGAATATTCAACAAAGCCTAAGCGTCATAATGCTATGCGTCATTTTGTCCTATCACGGAGTAATCCAGGCACAAGAACACCCTGATAGCACACACTCTCTTGCACTTGACGAAGTGGTGGTGACCGGGACCCGTAATGCTGTGGATGTGCGTCATCTTTCGCAGACAGTTTCTGTGGTAAATCGAAATAAAATAGAACAGTCCTTGCAGCCCTCATTATTGCCTGTGCTTACTGAAAACGTTCCCGGACTTTTCACTACAGCACGAGGCATAATGGGTTATGGCGTGTCCGGCGGTGCCGCTGGTGGCATCTCGATTCGCGGACTTTCAGGAAGCACGGCACGAATGATGGTGTTGATAGAAGGACATCCGCAATATGCCGGTATTTTCGGGCATCCGATTTCTGATGCTTACCAGTCGTTATTGGCGGACAAGATTGAAGTCCTGAGAGGGCCTGCATCCGTACTATACGGTTCAAATGCGATGGGTGGCGTGGTAAATATCATGACCCGAAAAATGCACAAGGATGGAGTACATACAAACCTGCATGCAGGGTATGGTTCATATAACACGATTGAAACCGAACTGACCAATATGGTTCGGAAAGGACGGTTTTCTTCGGTCATCAGCGGATCATACAACCGTACTGACGGACACCGTGCTGACATGAATTTTGAACAATACGGAGGATATGCCAAAGTGGGATATGACATAACAGATAACTGGAATATGTATGCAGATGTGAACGTGACGCATTTCAACGCGTCTTATCCGGGTCCGGTGTCTGCTCCTTTGATTGATGGAGACCAGCGGATTACACGGGGTGCCACATCGTTATCCCTAAGCAACGACTACGGTAACACATCCGGTGGGTTGAGTTTCTTCTACAACTGGGGAACCCATTGGATTAACGATGGTTATACACCCAGTGCGGGCGAGACTTCACAGAACGGCCGTTTTAAGTCGCGGGACAATATGATGGGCTTGTCGTTATATCAGAGTACACAATTCTTCAAAGGAAACCGTATCACTTTCGGATTCGATTGGTTCCGTTACGGAGGAAAGGCGTGGACAGATTATGTGGCAGGAGAAAATGCCGGTACACGACGTGATTTGGTGAATAAGCATGAAGATGAGATTGCCGGATATGTGGACTTCCGCCAAGACATTGGCAGATGGCTGACATTGAATGCCGGTCTTCGTGTGGACAATCATTCAAGAATCGGGATCGAGTGGGTGCCGCAGGCGGGACTTGCTTTCCATCTGCCTCACTCTATAGAGTTGAAGGCTTCCGCAACAAAAGGATTCCGCTACCCGATTCTTAGAGAAATGTATATGTTCCCGCCGCAGAATCCTGACTTGAAACCGGAATCAATGTGGAATTATGAAATAGCCATGTCCCAAACACTGTTAAACGGTCGGTTGAACTATGGTGTAAATGTTTTCTATATTGATGGAAAAGACCTGATTATGATTCTGCCAAATCCACACGGATCCGGAATGCTCAATCAAAATTCCGGAAATATAGAGAATGCCGGAGTGGAATTGCAGGCAGCTTACCGTATCAACACAGTTTGGTCTGTCGATGCAAACTACAGTTTCCTGCACATGGAAAAACCGATGATTGCAGCTCCGGAACATAAGTTATATGTAGGTGCCGGTTTCACCAAGGGTCGCTGGAGTGTATTCACGGGTCTCCAATATATTGCAGGTCTTTATACTTCTGTGGGAGAAAAAAACGTTACCGAGGATTTTGTGTTGTGGAATCTTCGTGGGCAGTTTTCAGCGACCAAATGGCTTACTCTGTGGGCTCGCGGCGAAAACCTGTTGGCACAAAAATACGAGATAAACGCCGGTTATCCCATGCCGCGGGCAACGGTTATGGGTGGTATAAATATTCACTTCTAATTTTTCAAGATTATGAAATATCCTATTTTAGTAAGCATGATGACGATAATGTCCCTTTATGCCGGAATGGGATGCTCTTCAGCATCAGACAATCCAGAGAACAAACCTGAAGAAAAACCAGATGTTGAACTAACTGATCCTCCGAAAGTTTACATGTTCAAAGAAATCAACTCTCAGAATCTGGTCAGGATATATGAGGCATTAGGTCGGGAAGCGACAGGAAGGGTTGCTGTTAAACTTTCCACCGGAGAACCGGGCGGCCACAATTTTCTTCAACCGGCATTGATAAAAGATCTGGTACAGGAAGTCAACGGAACGATTGTCGAGTGTAATACGGCATACGGAGGAGGCAGAGGAAATACCGAAGCGCATCGTAGAGCCGCCGAAGCACACGGCTTTACCGCAATAGCTCCGGTTGACATTATGGATGCCGACGGTGAAGTGGAGTTGCCTCTTAGTGGAGGTCGTCATCTGACACGAGACATTGTTGGATCACATTATTTGAATTATGAGTTCACAATCGTCCTGTCGCATTTCAAGGGTCATGCGATGGGCGGCTTTGGCGGTGCCGTCAAGAACATGTCCATCGGTATTGCGTCATCAAACGGTAAACGTTATATCCATTCAGCCGGGGCAAGTACTACAAGCTGGGGCAGTCCTGCACAAGATGATTTTCTTGAGTCAATGGCAGAAGCGGCAAAAGCAGTGGCAGACCATTGTGGAGAAAATATACTTTATATCAGCGTGGCAAACAATCTTTCGGTAGATTGCGACTGCGATTCATCTCCGGCAGACCCTCAAATGGGAGACATCGGAATTTTGGCCTCACTTGACCCTGTGGCTTTGGACAGAGCCTGCACTGATTTGGTACGCGCATCAGAAGATCATGGTAAAGTACATCTCATTGAACGCATTGATTCGCGTCATGGTATGCACACACTTGATCATGCGGAAACAATCGGATTAGGGTATCAAAAATATGAATTGGTCAGATTAGATTAAACTCCATGCAGGCAATGGATCGAATTGAAAAACAATCGGCTTTACGACCAGAGGATTGAATTTATCCGACAACCGTCAAATAATACGATTAAAAAGAATGTTATGGACACTATAAAATTGAACAACGGCATTGAAATGCCAATATTGGGTTATGGCGTTTTTCAAGTATCACCTGAAGAGTGCGAGCGTTGTGTGCTGGATGCAATCAGCACAGGCTACAGGCTGATAGATACGGCGCAGGCTTATTATAACGAAGAAGGCGTTGGCAACGCCGTTGCCAAATGCGGCGAACCGCGTGACCAACTCTTCCTTACCACCAAAGTATGGGTTACGAACGCCGGCGAAGAAAAAGCCGCACGCAGCATAGAGGATTCTCTCCGCAAATTGCGCACAGACTACATAGACCTTCTTCTCATCCATCAGCCTTTCAGCGATTATCCCGGGACATGGCGGGCTATGGAGAAAGCCGTAAAGGACGGCAAGGTACGCGCCATCGGTCTCTCAAACTTTTATCCCGATAGGTTTGTCGATATGGCTGAATACGCTAATATCAAGCCTGCTGTCAACCAGTTGAAAACAAATGTGTTCAGCCAGCAATGGGAAGCGGAGGCCGAAATGGAGCCTTACGGAACCCGTATCATGGCTTGGGGACCGCTTGCGCAAGGCAGTGAGGATTTGCAGAACAATCCCGTATTGACGGCACTTGCCATAAAATATGACAAGACAGTGCAACAAATCGCATTGCGGTATCTGGTTCAACGCAATATCATTGCGATTCCAAAAAGCACCCGCATCGAACGCATGAAGCAGAATTTGGATATTTTCGATTTCTGTCTTTCGGAAGAGGATATGGAGAAATTCCGTCCCCTTGACAAACCTGCGGATTTCCATTGGTCACACCGTGATCCGGAACTTGTGAAATTCCTCCTGAATTACGACAAACAGTTTAATCCTAATAACCAGTAACCGCATGTATGATTCATTGAATAAGAAAGTCGCGTTGGTGACCGGAGCCGGGACAGGCATCGGACGAGCCATAGCGTGGCGTCTGGCTGACGAAGGTTCACAAGTCTTGATTGTCGGCCGGACAGAAAAGACGCTTGCGGAGACTGCAGCTCATAGCGGGAATATCACCTATCATATTGCAGACCTTGAAACAAACGAGGGAATCCGGTCCGTTGCACAGGAAGTGATCAACAGGTATGGGCGTCTTAACATTCTTGTGAATAACGCGGGATGGGCACCCGTAGGCTCGTTTGCCTCAATGAAAATCGAAGAGTACGACAAGGTGTTTGCCATCAATGTCAGGGCGGTAGTGATGCTCTCCCAAGTCCTTCTGCCTCTGATAAAAGAAGCCAAAGGGAATATCCTCAATATCACGACAACGATGACGACGAATCCCATCACGACAATGGCCAATTATGCCGCGTCCAAAGCTGCCATATACACAATGACCCGCGCTTGGGCAAAAGAGTTGGCAAAGGATGGAGTACGTGTCAATTCGCTTGGCGTGGGACCGATAGAGACCCCCATTTATGGCAAAACGGAACTTTCAGAACAGGAAGCCAAAGCGCATAAGGATATGGTAATCAAAAGTGTACCGATGGGCCGAATGGGAAGACCGGAAGAGGTGGCCGCAGTGGTGGCATTCCTGGCAAGCGAGGAGGCAAGTTTCATTACCGGTGCTGATTACAAAGTGGACGGCGGTGTAGGTGCTTAGAAAGCAACTTATTCAAAACCGTAAACTTTTTATTTCAGATCTGGGACATTGTGATGCGTTAATATGTTTTGAACTACTATAAAAACTATCATAGGAGTGTAACTTAAAAAATACAATCAGGTCGTCGTTCAATCTGACGACCTGATTCTGTTTAACCATAAATATATCAATGAATAAGATTCTTATTGTTGATGCCTCCGAAACCGACCGTCGGCTTATGTCGGGCTTGCTAACGCGAGCAGGATATGAGCCTATTGCGGTTGAAAGTATGGAGGCTACAAAGGACGAGGTAGCGAAACTGCCACCGGGAGCTGTCGTTGTCGCGGCGATGAAATTCACCGGCGGCACGGCACAAGAGTTAATTAACTGGCAAAAGCGTGAGGATTACAAATTCCCTGTCATTGCCATAGTGGACAACTTTAACGCCGTGGACCTTCTCTCAGTGATGCGTGATGGTGGTGCCGTGGACGTGATACAGCGTCCTGCTATCGACAAGCAGCTCATCGAAACAGTCGGCAAATATGCCAAGCCGGAAAGCATTGTAATTCAGCTTGACAATGCGCTCATACCTCGACGGAGTGCGAAGTTCAGGGAAATAGAGCAAGCAATCGGACGCATAGCCCAAACAAATGCCAACTGCATCATCTTTGGCGAAAGCGGCATGGGCAAAGAACAGATAGCACGGCAAATCTATCTCCAAAGCTCACGGACGCAGAAGCCGATAACGGTTATCGAAGCCGGAGGCGCGGAACTTGTGGGACTCCATGATCCGAAATCCGACCGCAACGAGATGTATAACCGCATCAAGAGCTACTTCCAGAACGCCGACGGCGGGACAATCATTCTGAAGAACATTCAGTTACTCAACTTCGAGAAACAATCGGTATTCCTGCATATTCTCTCGGAGGAACATCCCGACGTGAGGATGATATGCACCGCCAACAGCACACTGACAAAGATGCTTGCCGAGGGCGATTTCCGCGACAACCTTTTCTATATGTTGCGCCAGTCGGGTATCACAGTGCCACCGTTGCGCGAGATGACTGAGGATATTCCCGATATAGTCGATTATCTTCTCGCCATATATGCACATAAGACATCCCAGACGAGAAAGCGACTCGACGCATCGGCAATCAAGGCTCTGAAACTATATCCGTGGCCGGGCAACATCCGCGAGTTGAAGGACACTGTCCTCATGGCAGCTTTCCATGCCGACGACGATATAATTTCGGCAAAAGATCTCGTTTTCAGCGACATCCTACCGGATACCGCCGAAGACCTGACGCACCGCAATCCGAAAGCGGAAAGAGACCGAATCATCAAGGCTTATATCCGTGCCGGGACATGGAGAGGTGCCGCGAAACTGCTGGATGTGTCAGAAAAGACACTGATTCAGCTCCGTAAAAAGCACCATATCAATCCCGACGGAGAAATTGAGGCTTGATTACCTCAATAAAAATGCGTAACTTTGCAACGCTAACAGCAAAGAATAGCGATTGGAGAGCCAATCGTTTCAAAATATAGGATAACATAGTTCCGCAACTGTTTCTGATGAAAATCTGGACAATTTGAATCGAAAGAAGACATTGTGTGATACTGTGCTATGCTTACTGCATAGCGCGTAGTCACCACTTTTCTTTCAAGGCAAGTCCAGAAGCCGTCATCAGAAAATGTCCTGATTACGCGCTATTTTTTGCCCCTATCTAATCTACGAACAACACTCAAATCCTTTACCTTTGGAAAAACACGGTTAACTGTTTACCAACCATGAAGATTTAACAGCTATATTTTTGCACAATATAAAACTATTGCAATTCAGCGCATTTCAACTTTAACTATCGTTAAATCACTCTTTCCATAATCCAGTCGGTTATAATTGCAAACGAGGCGCAATCCTCGACATGTCTAACTCAAAACACATATAACCGTATGGAAGCAACAACTCCTCCAAACACTGCGGGCTTCAGCAGGAAGCCCAAAAACAGAAAGCGCATCAGCGGGCGCAAGCCAATCTCACGCAAGTCCGGCTCCAATCCATTTGCCGGTATGCCTGACGAGGCTAAGGCATGGATGTTAGGCTCGATGTTTCTCATCGCCGCCGCAAAGATGCTCGGCCCCTTTATCGGGTTCGATGTTCCGGCACTCCGCAAAACCGGCATAGCCACTGACTGAGCCTATGCGACAGACAGACCCGCACGAAGCGGACTTCAAGACCGCTGCAAACGCATACGTTTCGCTTGTCGAGCAACGTGCCAGAAGCCCCGGCCAGTACCCAACGGGAAACCGACCGCGATTATACTTTCACGGAGAGCCGATTATTCTTCTCGAAGACATCGTAACCGGGCTTGATGTCAGCGAGAAAACAATAAGACGCTACCGTGACGCAGGAAAAATCAAGGTTTACGAGAGCATAGAGGGCAATATCAAGTTTGTGCTTCAATGCGATCTCGACAGGTTTCTCGAAAACTCCTTCATCAGTTCGTCCCATCCAGACTATAAGACTGTGAAGAAGAAATCAACCAACGGCGGAAACGCCACCACAACCACCACTAAATCATAATTCTTTATGGACCAGACTCCAGACCAGCAGGAAGTGCTGATCGCCCGCGACAACACAAGCGGGCAGGTGGGAGCAGTCGTAGGGCAGAATCCCGACGGCACTCCACAAATGGCGGAAGTAAAATCCACGCCATTAAGCGAACTGATAAAGTTCAACAAAGGGCAGAACCCCCTCGAAGCGTTCATGTCTAATTTCATGCGGCAGGCCAGAAACCCCACGCTGTTCAGCTTCTTCAGATTGCAGGAAGACAAATACGAGCTTGTAGGCCCCGCAATGGCGGACATCATCAAGAATCCCGGCGACAATGCCGAAATGCTCAAGCCTTACGAGGTGGAACTGAAAGCCCCCGCACAGGCAGAGAAGCAGGAACAGGCACCGGCTCAGACACAACAGCCGAAGCAGCCGGAAACATCCGGCATCAAGCAGCCGCCTATCGACCGGGACAGCATCGACTGGGCCAAAATAGAACAGCAGTGGGGCATAAAGCGCGACGACCTTGAAAAATCAGGGGCACTCGACCAGATGGTATATAACCACAAGTCGCCGCAGCTGTTCACGGTAACACCCCGTTTCGGCGATGAGACATTCTCCCTTCAGGCGAAACTCTCGTTCCGCAGCAACCCCGACGGCTCATATTCACTCGTGCCCCATTTCGTCCGCAATGAGCCGCAGCTCGATCAGGAATTCAAGGGCTACACATTCACAAAAGAGGACAAGGCGGAACTCCGCAAGACCGGCAATCTCGGCAAAGCCGTTGAACTCGCTGACCCCAAGACCGGGGAAGTGCAGAAATGCCTCGTGAGCATAGACAGGCTCACCAACGAGATAGAGGCCATGCCGGTGGATAAAATCTACATCAAGCCCAAAGTCGCCAACATCACCCTCGATATGCAGGCCATCGGCATACTCAAAAACGGCGGCATGATACGCGAGCAGCACGTGGAACTGCCCAACGGTGCCAAATTCACCGCCGACCTGCAATACAACGCCGCAAAGCGCGACATCGTATTCGTCAATTCCGATGTTTACCGCCAGAAGCAGGAGCAGAACAGTTCCCAGCAACAGCAAGTCCGGGATTCATGGCACAATCCCGACGGCTCCGTCAAGCGCCTCGAACACTGGTGCAAGCTGCCGCTCAACGAACAGCAGCAGGCCGATTACCTCGCAGGCAAAAAAGTCCTCGTAGGCGAGACCAAGGACAAATTCGGCAACGACTGCACCGTATATTTCCAGTACAATCCTGAAAAGCGCCAGCCTGAGACCACGCGGGTATATCCCGACCGCGACAAGGTCGTCGGTGTCGCCGAGGAAAGCAAGACCCAGTATGCCGTGAACAATAACGGAGCGACCAACGAGGCGACCAAGAACGTGCAGGAGCCGCTCCAGCGCGGGCAGACCGCCCCGAAGGACGAAAACCAGCAGAGGCAGCAACGTAAGCCCAAAGGTCCGAAGCCTTGACCGCCGCTCACCGCGAATATTCCACAATCAGTTTCATACTGCGATTCATCCGACATGACTGCCGCCGCACAGCCGCAATTCCGACCACTATGACCGTAACGAAGCCGTAAGTATCCCGCCGGCGTGTGTCATGTCAACCACACACAACTATCCCCAGGTCACGGGGATGGGCAACCGTCCCCGTGACTTTCATAAAATCACCCTAAACCCACATTAAATTTATGATTCTTATTATCTGCGAGAACATTCTCGCCACCAAGACCGTCGCTTTCGCAATGAGCGCAAACACCGAAGCCGGCAACGGCATCTACACATCCGACACCGTCGCCGTAGCCAGCATCCCGCCCCGTTTCATCCGCCAGACTCCGCTGTGCGAACTGGCCGGGGGAGAATATCCCTTCATACCCGACAAGTTCCGTATGTCGGTAACGATGAAAGAGCTGGAGCGACAGCTCAAACCTCTGTTCCGTGAAGCGGAAGAGGTAGTGTTCGCCTCCGACGGCGGAGCCGACGCACAGGCACGCTTCTTCAACATCTGCCGCCACTTCCGTGTCGGTTGCCCCCGCAGCAGAATGTGGCTCACCCGCCTAAGCTACGGCGCAATACGCGGAGCCTTCCACTTCCGTGAGACCGGACGTCACCTGCACCGACTCGCACAGACCGGCCTTGTGTCGAAAGGCATGGATCTGCTGTTCACATACAACATCAACCAGACATTTCTCCATATCGGGCTGCCCGAATACGCCCTCACCCGTCAGGAGGCAATCGCCCTCGACTATGTGGGCGACCTTACCAGCCGTTTCGACAGATTCAACGGTATCCCGGACGGACATTCAATCCGGGTCAATGTCAACGGAGGCGAGGGATTTGAATCCGAAGCCGTCTGGGAGGCAGAGGAAGACGCACTCGCAGTCGCCGGTGAAATTCCTGTCGGCGAGACGGTATCAGCGACACTGACGGTTGACGAGACCGACCGTTTCAATCTCCGTTTCCATACGCTGCTCACGCTCCAGATGGACGCCTTCAACAATTTCGGCTTTATGCCGGCCCAGACCCTCAGACTGGCGCAGGGCCTCTATGACAAGGGCCTTATCTCGTCGCCCCTGACACGTTGCTCACACCTTCCCGAAAAACTCCGTGGCCATATTCAGACGGTATTCCCCGACACTCCCGGCTACCGCTGGGGCGAGAACGATGCGACCATCGACCACCACGCGATAATCACTCTCCGCGCAATAGACCAAGACCTGCCCGAAAAGGAGAAGCAGCTATACTGGCTCATATTCAACCGCATGAAGGCAGTTGTGGAGCAACAGCCGAGCCGCAAGTATGCCACCGTCGAGTTCAAGATTGGCGAAGCCGTGTTCTACCGCCAGTGGGAACTTACCGGAGAGGCGTATGAAGTGACCGAAACCGGCTCGTTCCAGACCGGCGTTACAATCGCAGATGCGGCGGTATATCCCTGCGATGCACCTGTCGCCGAATCCAACGCCTTCACCGATGTGATGTGCGCCGTGACCTCAAAGGCGGAGTATGTCGATGAAATGATGCACACCAACGTACCGTACACACTGGAAACAGGCGACTACGGCAGCGCACTGGACAGCCTCATACGCAAGGGGCTCATCACCCTTGACGGCGATGAAGTGTATCTCTCGCCCGAAGGCCAGTATGTCTATGACGAGTTTGCCGGACGGGAGTTCGCCGAAATGCTGCTCACATGGCAGTTCGAGGCCAACGACCTCTACGAAGGCGACCAGACGGGACGCTCCGTAATCGAAGGATTCTCCAACTCTCTGCTGTGTATGGTGGAGACAATCAACCCCGAAGCCGGAGAATAATCCGCTGCAAACCGCTGTAAATCGCATTTCTATCAAAAATAACCGGCTTACCATAGCTGAAAATCGGATAGAAATTGTTAACTTTGCCACTGAATCGCAGTCATAAATTTTATTTTTGATTGTGGATTTAGTGGTGAGGCAGCGGGAGGGATACCCGCTGCCTTTTTACACTTCTTATCCACACCACCACTAAATCCCCACACTTTATGGAAGTATTACTAATTGAGAAGGAAACGCTTGACTGCATCCTTGACGAGCATGAGCTTCTATGCAATATGGTCATAGTATTGGCGAATCGCTTGCGTCGCAAGGAACCTGCTGATTTGATGACTTCTGCCGAGGTCTGCGATTTTCTCCATATAGGCAACACAACACTGCAATCCCTCCGCAACAGCGGTAAAATAGGTTATATAAGAATCGACGACGGAAGCGTCAGATACCCTGTAACTGAGCTTATCCGTTACATGGAGAAATATGGTATAAAGCCAAATCGAATTGCCTATGGGGAATGAGATAATCACCAAATCTGACAGCCGCATTATCGCGGCACGCTCACAAACCCAGAACGCATTTGAGGCAGTCGGTATAATCCGCGACAGCCACCATCCGGTATTGGCAGGAATATGTTTCCTTGACGACAAGGAAGTCGCGGAACGCCTCAAAGTGACGAGGCGCACGGTACAGAACTACCGGGACCGGGGAATACTCTCGTATTATATGATATGTGGCAAATGCCTCTATCCGGAGCATGAAATACAGCAGATGCTTGACGATAATTTTCATCCGGCATATTACGATTAAACATTTGAAGAGCGACAACGGAGTAAAAATACTCTATTGTCGCTCTTTCATTTAGCGGTGGATTATTTCGTCTTTTTAGGTCGTCCGCGCTTAGGCTGGGGCGGACGCTCAAATGTCGTCGGTTTCTCCGGCAACGGTTTGATGTCAACTTTCAGACTGTCGAACTTATCCCTCATGCGGCCCATATCTTCCGACACAGTCTGATCAAGCATGGTCGCGTAGATTTGAGTGGTGGCAATGTCTTTATGCCCCAGCATCTTCGATACCGTTTCGATAGGCACATGATTGTTGAGCGACATTGTGGCGAAGGTGTGGCGCGCGATGTGGGTCGTCAGGTGCTTCTTGATTTCAGCTTTACTTGCTATCTCATCAAGATACGAGTTCATGCGCTGATTTGAGATAACCGGTATGACGGCGTCCTTTTCCACAACCCGTGGATGGGTACGGTATTTATCCATCAGTCTGCGCGGTATCTCCAGCATCGGGATTACGCTCATTTCATCTGTTTTCTCGCGGGCCTTGCGTATCCACATCTCGCCCTTGTCGTCAGTGACGACATGCTCACGTTTGAGGGTGGATATGTCTGCGAAAGCCAGCCCGGTAAAGCAGCAGAACACGAAAGTGTCACGCACGAGGTCGAGGCGGGGAAGTTCGCTGAGGTCAAGCTCTATGATGCGCTGGAGTTCAGCTTCCGTAAGTTTCTCTCTCTTCGGCTTGGTGCGGACATAGCGTTTGCCCACGAATGGATCATCTTCAATCCATTTGTTTGCGATACCGGTGCGTATAACGCTTTTGAGATAGCGGATATAACGGACGGCGGCGTTGTTGGCGCAACCCTTCTTTATGCGCAGGAAATGCTCGAAGTCGTCAACCATTCCGGATGTCAGTTTATTCATCGGAATATCTTTCACATCGTGCTTGTCGATGAGAAATTCCTCCAGATACTTGACGCATCGCTCCCAGCGCAGGCGCGTACCCTCGCAGATGTCACCACGCTCGTTGCGGTCCTTTACCTTCTTGTTGAGTTCGCGGAACGCCTCGCAGAGCATCGTCGGCTTTTGCAGCTTGCCGAGGAATGCCTTTTTCAGAGTGTCGGGATTGACCATCTCATCGCGCATGACGAGCTGGTTGTGTATTTCGCATATCTTGGTACGGATGGTGTCAAGGTAGCGGTTCAGTTCAAGGTCCTTCTTGGTCTTGCCTTTCGACTGACCTTTGGACGCATCCCAGTTGTTGGGAGCTACATACCGGTTGGTATATACCTCCGCACGTTGCCCATTCATCGTTATTCGCAGCAGAATGGGAAATTCGCCCTCTTTGTTGGGGCGGCTTCTCCTGACCATGAAGTTCAGTGAGAAGTAGCTCTCGTTGGATAATTTCATTTGACTTGTGGCTTTAATGGTTAAACTAAAGATACAAATTTTTTCTCGGGTACACAAACTGCACATCCGAAGGACAAATGAAATATCCGGGTCAGCGAGGTGGCAAAACGACCAATTCAACGAATAATGTTGAATTGCCACCTCCAACTGCCACCTTTTGCATAACATTTTTTAACTGTGCCGATGGCAAAAAATGGTGGCAGCGGGACTTATCGTAGGCTTCATAAGCCTATATCTACTGGAGTTCAGAATTATTCTTTGCCACCTGCAACCACCTTGCGAGGTGGCAGACACCCAACGGGATTATTCCTCGTATATCTTTGAAAAATAATGAAATATAGCCTTTCGAGGTGGCAAAACTTGGTGGAATTTTTATTGCCACCTTCTTGCACACCCGCAGTTTCAATATTTTGCGCCGATTGGGGATAGGGGTAAAAAGAAAAACCTCTGAAAATCAATGATTTTCAGAGGAATTCATCGGTCTGATAGACCCTTTAGTGACCCCGGTGGGGCTCGAACCCACGACCCAATGATTAAGAGTCATTTGCTCTACCAACTGAGCCACGGAGTCATCTTTGTGATGCTTGCGGGTTGTTTTCCCGTTTGCGAGTGCAAAGTTAATGCTATTTTTTGAATTGAACAAATTTTTCGCAGTTTTTTTGAAAAATTTGTTCAATTCAATGGTTTTAAAGATTGTGGGCGGTAGGGACACCGCCCCTCCAGTACGCCGACACATGCCAAAGGCATGTCCCTGCTGCGCAGCGGATTGGGTTATTCGTAATATTCTATCTCGCGCTCGGTAATTCCACCTTCAGGGCCGGTGCGTTTCAGCCAGTTGCCTTGTGCGTCTCGCTGTGAATCATATTTGTAGGTAGTAACGGAAGGTGTCGGAACAAGCGGTGACCGACCGGTTTCTTTCGTCAGGAATCCGTTCGCATCGTATGTGTATGTCGTGTTGGAATCCTCATAGATGCACTCGTTTTTAGATTTCGATATCTTGCCGTCAGGACGGAGAGTAAGGGTTGCGCTCTGAATTATAGATGAAGGAGCGGCTTTGTCTACAATCTTATAAGATGTAATCTGGCCGGCGGGGTTACGTTTTAGGGTCATGACGGCCACATAATCTTCTCCCTCGAGATTACCGTTATATTGGGCTTTGGTGAGTCGTCCCTTGGCATCTCGGGTCTTTTCACGCTGGGGAGCCGCTTCTTCATATAAAAATTCATAATCGCTCAGAAAACCGTCTTCTGTGAAATAGTAGACATTTGTGCTGTATGTCTGAAGGGTCTTTTTGCTGGCCTTTTCGTTGATATTGCCGTATTGGTCATAGACAAAATCCGTTATCACCCAGCCCAGGTCCTTCTCCGTGAGTTTCTTCACCTTGCCTTTGAGGCAGAACAGGGGCAGGTCGCTGGCGGGCGTGGCGGGGGTTACGGCTTTGGGTTTGGGTTTGGCTACGGCGGTGGTGCGGGCCTTGGCGACCGGTCTCTTGGCTGTTTTGCGGGCCTGGCCGCTCATCGTCAATGCGCCGCACAGCGTGATGGCAGTCAATAAAAACAGAATTCGCTTCATGATGGTATATTTTAGTGGATTATTTCAGTATCAGCTGCGGGTTCCAGTGGAAATCTTTCTCGCCTACATAGAAGTTGTGCTTGACGGAGCTGAATCTCCGGTTTGCCCCTTCCGGTACGATCAGGGTGCCCTTTACGGTGTCGCCCGAGTCCAGGGTCTGGGGAATCTTGACAGTGGTGGTTATGCGTTCGCCGTCCAGGGTGGTGGCATATCCGTCCTTGGCCTGGAGCTGCTTGTTGGACCTTCCGACGTTGGTCAGCGTGAAGTAAATGTAGCCGTCACCATTGATTACTTCGCCACCGATTAATGCCAGCTCGATCTCGTTGTCGGTAAACATTCCGCCGGGCAAGCCTTTGGTCTGGTCGGCGGCAACCTTCTTGAACTGCGGGATAGGGATATTCGAGAATGTATAGGAGAAATCGCCGTAGTAGTTGTTGTCGGACACTTTCGGCGAGTCGGGGGCGCGGCCTACTATCTTCAGTTTCGTGAATGCGGTGGCGTTCAGCGGCACGTCGCGGACCTCCACGTAGGGAGCGATAGGCTCTCCGTCCGAGGGCACCTCCACCAGGGTGCCGGGCATGTAGGTGCCTATCGGACCCTCGTCGTCAATCCAGGCGTAGTCGTTGTTGTCGATGCTGAGAATGCCGATGTTCTTGTTGCCTGTCTGACGGAATATCGGGTAAAACATCACTTCCTGGCCGCTGTGGCGGATGCGTGCATCGTTGATGCTGACGGTCATGCCGGGCACTCCGTTCTTGTCGTTGGCGGTGTGAGTCTCGGCCACAGCCACGTTCCAGGCTGAGGCGACGCAGCCCATTGCGATGGCTGCGAACAGTCTTGTTGTAGTTGTCATACGTGTTTTTAATAAATGTGTAAACGTGGTGTGGCGTTGAGGAGGCTGACCCTCACCGCTTGCAAAGGTAAACAAAAAAACTGATATTCCGCAACAGCAGGGGCATTATGCTGTCGCTTCGGCTTCATTCCTTAGGCGGAAACAGTGTTTTGTCCGATTACCGGCGCCAGAACTTGCGGCTGAAGATGACGATGACTGTGAACACCTCCAGACGCCCTATGAGCATCAGCAGGGAGTATAGCCATTTGACGGACGCGGGGAGGGTGCCGAAGCCTCCGCCGGCACCGGTGGCTCCGTACCCCAGCCCGTTGTTGCCGATGCACGACGCGGATGCAAACAGACTGTCGGTAAACGAATATCCGTACGCGCTCATCAGCATGGCGCCGATCATCAGCAGGACGGTGTAGATGGCGAATAAGGACACAATCCGGGACATCTGCGTGTCCTCCAGGGCGTGACCGTTGATTTCGACCGTGACCGTATGCTGCGGATACAACGCAAGCTCCACGCTGCGGCGCATATTCTTCCACAGCGCCACGAAACGGTCTATCTTGATTGCGCCCGTGGTGGAACCGGCGCATGCCCCCATCACCATCAGAATCAGGATTACGGAGAGCGCCAACTGTCCCCACCCCTCGTAACTGCCGAACGAGAAGCCGGTGGTCGTGATGGTGGTGGCCACCTGGAACAGAGGTTCCAGCAGGTTGCGTCCGATGCCGCCGTCATTGCCGTTGATGAAGCGGGCCAGGGCGAACAGACCCCACGCCACAAGCACGATAAGGCCGTATGCCCGGAACACGTCGTTGCGCATCAGGGGGCGCCAGTTGCCACGCAGCAATCCGTAAAGCAGCATGAAGTTGACCCCTCCCACCAGCATGAATACCGCCACCACCCAGCCGACATAGTCCGAATCCCAGGCCGCGATGCTGGCGTTGCGCGTGGAGAAGCCGCCCGTAGACATCGTGGAGAAGCCCTGACACACCGCATCAAACAAGTTCATCGGTCCGCACCACAGCAGCAGGATCAGCACAGCCGTCAGCAGCAGGTACACATAGAGAAGCGATTTGGCGGTCTGCCCCACGCGCGGATGCAGTTTGTCGTGGGTGATGCCCGTTACCTCGGCGTTGAACAGCGACACGCTGCCCGACTGGTTCAGCGCCGGCAACACCACCAGCATGAATATCACGATGCCGAGGCCTCCCACCCATTGCGTCAGCGCACGCCAGAACAGGATGCCGTGACTCAGCGACTCCACGTCGGCAAAGACGGTGGCTCCGGTGGTGGTGAAGCCCGACATGGTCTCGAAGAAGGCATCCGTCACGTTTAGCGGCGCAGGCATGAACAGGAACGGCACCATCCCGATCAGCGAATAGGCTATCCAGATGAATGTGGTGAGCAGATAGCCTTCGCGACGGTTCATCTGCAACTTGTAATGCCTGCCTCCGCCAAGCTGTATCAGCCCCACGCCTACCGCCGCCGACAGCAACGCCGCCGACAGGAATATCCACCACTCCCCCTCGCCATACATCAGCGACACCAGCAGCGGGAGCATCAGCATCACCGCCTCGACGAACAGCAGGCTGCCAGTCACGTTGCTTACCGTCCGATAATCGATATGTATCCTTGACAGACGTTTCATCTGAACAGTTTCTCGTATTTGTTCAGCGACCCCGACAGGCTGAACACCACCACATGGTCGCCGCCCCGGATCTGTGTGTCGCCCGACACCAGCATACCCTCACCGTTCCGGACTATTCCCGCAAGGGTCATTCCGGCCGGCAACTTGAGGTCGCGGACGGCGCCTCTTGTGATCTTGGAATCCGGTGCCGCGACAATCTCCGACACATCGGCATCCTCCAGCGACAGACAGCGTGACGTCTCCATATTCCGGCTGTCAAGCAACATCTGCAGGATGGTGCTTGATGTAAGCAGTTTCTTGTTGACCACCACATCGATGTTGAGGTTTTCGGCCTCGGCGAAATACTGGATGTCCTCGATCTCGGCTATGGTCCAGGGCACGCCCGCATCCTTGGCCAGCAGGGAGCCGACGATGTTCATTTCCGACGAGTCGTTAACGGCGATGAACGCATCGGTGCTCTCCAACCCTTCGTCGCACAGCACCTCGTAGTCGCGCTGGTCGGCATTCACGACAGTTACGGAGGGATACAGCGCCGACAGCTTGCGGCACCGGGCCGTGTCGGAATCGATTACCGTAATATGATAGCCGGTATGTTGTAGAGCCAGCACTATCTGGCGTGCCAGTTTGCCGGCGCCTGAAATCATGACTTTCTGCACGCGATGTGGCCTGTGGCCGCACAGCCCGGCCACCTTGTCGGCCACGTCGGGCAGCATGGAAAGATAGACTATATCGTTGGCTTCTATGTGGTTGTCGCCTTTCGGGATGATGGTCTTGCCCTTGCGCCTGATAGCCGCCACGTGGAACGGGTGTTCCGATTTCATCAGTTCGTAAAGATGCATTCCGGCTAATTCAGAGTCCGGACGGACCTTGACGCCCACAATTACCAGAGCGCCGTCGTGCAGCTCGAACCACTGTTTCACCCAGTTGTGTTTCAGCAAGGTGCGTATCTGGTGCGCCACAAGGTATTCGGGATACAGGGCGATGTCGATGCCCGTGTGGCGCAGCACGTCGCGCATGGCGTCGGTTATAAGTTCGCCGTTGTCGATGCGGGCCACGGTACGCCCGGCGCCTAACGCTTTGGCCAATTGCGACGACACGATGTTCTCGTTGCCCCAAGGAGAGACGCTTACGAACAGGTCGCACCCCGCGACGCCCGCGTTTTTCAGATTGGATGGCATCACGCCCGATCCGTACTGTACCATTATGTTGTTGCGCGAGTCAAGCTCCTCCAGTCGCTTGCGGTCCTCGCCTATGAGCACCACATCCTGGTTCTCGGCGCACAACTGCCGCGCCAGATGACACCCAGTGTCGCCGTCGCCCGCTATTATGATCTTCATCTCGATTCCAGGGTCAATTGTTTATCCTGCAAATATAACACTTTTCTCCGGAAACAGAGTCTTAATCTAATAAATTTATTAAGGAACGAAGAACCTAATACCTAATAGAGGAATCCTAAAAGCCACATGGGAATCTTGTTCCCTATTCCAGTCTCAATATCGTCAGCAATGACAAAGTTGTTTGGTTTATCGGCTATCTGCGAAAATCCTTTTCCCTTGCCTCCGACTTCAAACAGATAGGTGCGATCAAGAAGGAAATCTCCTCCTTTTGCAGCATATAGCCTGCCTGTCGAACTTAGCATTGAAGCCACGAAGCTTTCTCTTACCGTTCCTGCTTTGTTCATGATGCCGAGAGCCTGCATTACCGAAGGGTTGTCAAACAGTATTTTCTCAGGTTTGGAAGCTCGTTTTGGTTGTGTGGTTGCATCCATCAACGTACGAAGAATCGACCCTTCACTCAGCAAGGTAAAGAATTTCATTAACTGGTTCCGGGAGACCTCGACGTCTCTTGAGAGATTCGTCATATTCGGTACGAAAGGAACCTGCTCGGCAAGGGTGACAAGAAGCTTTTTAAGTTTTAATTGTGTCTCATACTCAATGGCGGCGACAGCCGGTATATCAATGTCTATAACCGACAGGACAAGCCTTTCAACTCTTTGGGAATATGTGAACTCCGAACTATCCATAAAGAATGGATAATAGCCTTTCTCAAGGTATCTGTCAAATTCTCTGATAACTCGTATTGTGGGTATTATCCGAGAGGCAATATCTCGGTGATTACTGAGGATCTCTGCCAATTTGACGGATTTTAGGCCGTAATTGCCTGTAAAATTCAGATATTCTCTGAATGAGAGACCTCTGAGTTCATACACGGCGACACGACGGGACAAATCTGCAACCTTGCTGTTTAGTTGTAATAGTGAAGAACACGTAAAAACGACACATAGTCCGGGATAACTATCGTAAATATTCTTTAGTTCCTGTTCCGAGTTAGGTCGCGGGTAACGATGAACCTCATCGAGATAAAGATGTGTTCCTCCATGTTTATAATGATAATCAGCCAGTTCTACTATAGTATGATCATTAAAAAACAGTTGATCAAGAGAAGCATATACTCCGGATTCGCCATTTTCCTTGCATCGTTGTTTCATCATGGTGGTCTTGCCGACACCTCGAGCCCCTTTTATCATGATAAGCCTGTCTTGCCATTCGATGGTGTCATAAAGCTAACGGTGAAGGGGCGCGTCAAGAGCACATATCAGTCTTGTTGATATCTCATAAATTCTTTCCATACACTTGTAAGTTGCATAATTTTCACAAAGTTACAAATATTTTTCTCTGGAGAGAAAGAAAATTGCGATTTTTTTTCTCTCCAGAGAAAACGCGGGCATAACTATCAGGTACCTAAGTAATAAATTGATGCAAATTTTAATCAACATCATAGTGCAAAAGTTCAATTCTATAGTAGAAAGTATTGTGTTTTTGCAGCATATCGGATGGCTGTGTGATGTTTTATTTGTATCTTTTTCAAGTTTTGTAGGTTCTCATGATGGAATTAAAAGAAATTAGACTCACAGAACTATTCGAATGCTGCGCAAGGTAAAAGCTTGCTTTTGCCGCCAGTTCTGTGACTTGAAAATCTGATAATTCCAACATGCGAAAGTTAAATATCTTTGCGGAAGCGGCAATAGCCTAAACTATTATCATGAGACGGATACAGGCAGGAATAATGGTAGTGATGACGCTGTTCGCCCCCGGCACCCACGGCCTCCGCGCCAAGAAGTAGTGGTGGCTGCTTCATTCTATAATTTGTTTTCTTAAGGTATATCTATTACTTTTGCAATCATAAACAACTAATTAATATCATGAAGAAACTAATTTTGTCCATACTGTCGCTTATTGTGCTGTTGTCGTTGGCATCCTGCGTAAATTCCTATACACCCGAAGGAATGGCCGATAAAAGCATAAAAATGTCGGATAAGGCACACCCGATAGAGGAATCTCCGCTTCTTGGCGAACTGCCGTCAATCTCCGTCCGCAATTCGGCCGCTCTGGATTCAGTCCAGAGACTGGCACGCGATCGTTATTATAAGCTCAAGGAAGCTCATGCGGATTATGATGAGATGGCGAAATTAGGAGAGATGGCCAGTGCGGCCGAGAAGCTTGTAGATCGACACTATGAAGAGAAATTCGAAAGCCTGTCTCAGCAGTACGTCGGATTGGAGATACCTTGTGCGTGGGATACAAAGGTATTCAGCAACGCCTCGGCAAAGATAACCGGTTACAACAGTACCCGCAATGTCAAAGTGGAAATCACGGTTACCACCGTACGACCGATAGGACGGTATATTTCAGCCCATTTCGCGGATAGTGAGACACGATCGATGCTGGATTACGCGCTTATGTGCTCTCCCTGCGGCGCAGGCGCCACATTCACTGTCAACACCACCGTCTCTGTTAACGTTCTCGGTCATACTGCCCGCATCCTCGTGGGACGTTGATCTATTATTCTCAGGAAGGAGGGTGTTATGTTGTTCTGGAAGTATTTACGAGAGTTTTTGATATTCCGGTGGCTGTTCGGTTCGGACAGCCATGAGGAACACACCGGCCGTGCGCAGTCAAGTAAAGATTATGGGGACTGCAATCATGACGACTATTGCGATTATGACCATAGCCCCCACAACGGGCATTCTCATTCGTACTACGACCCGCTTGAGGATCCGGAGGATCTTGATGACTATACCTCAAGGTATGGCGGCCAGGATTATTACGATGCGATGTATGGCGGACACAATGACTATGGCTCGTCGTATGGAGGCTATGACGATTACGATGACAGCGTATTCGACGACTTCGACTCCGGTGACGACTGGTGAGTTGATAAATGAAGTTGTTTCTACTTATTCAATTCCGCATATTGGAATTATATAGATTTTAAGGCACGGTACTGGCGGCAAAAGCTATTAATTCCATCATAAAAACAATAGCGGAACAATCCGGAACGATAAGCGGAACGATATGAAGACATATTGTCTTAGAAAAATTGATACTGGATAAAATGCGAGTTGACAAGAGAATCAGTGTGAAACCGTTGTCGAAATTATTTGATAAATCAAAGACTTCAATGTTCCGGATTATTGATAAACTTAAAGAAGATGGTAAAATCCGTCGATTAGATTCAGAGAAATCCGGCACATGGGAAGTCATTGACTAAAAATATCATAAGAGAATTCTGATGGACGACTCAATACTTTCAACAGAATTGATAGACGCATTTCGTCCCATAATGGAGATGAACAATGCACGGTTTCGGCAGGTTAGAACCATGCTTGCCGGTTTCATTGCTCTGCGGGAACGTGATATCGATTATATGGATCAGTATATGGATACTCTTTTCGACTTTATGGATCCTCAATCTGATACCGAGACGCTGATGCGTCAATACTATGATTATATTGCGACCTTCGATGCTGAAGAAGCAAGACGGCGGATAGACAGTCTGGAAAATGACATGGGTTATATGACAAAAATCGTATATGCAGCAGGCTTATTGGCTCAAAAGCTCCACAAAGGGCAGACGGACAAAGGCGGTCACGACTATTTTGAATCTCACCTTCTGAAAGTGGCCTCATTGGGATTCGATTGGAAGGAGAAGGTGGTGGGCTTTCTCCATGATGCTTCTGAGGACTGTAACGTGACCGAGGAGGAGGTAATGCACCAGCTTGACGCGGAAATATCGAGAGTTGTAGATAACCTTAACAAGCATTTGTATGAGGAAAAATGGTGGAAAGAGTGGATGGAAGACATAGCTGTCTATCCCTGTAAGACAACACACGTCATAACCGATGAGGAACGCGATGAGATAACAACGGCCCTGAAATTCCTAAATCACCATACCGCATTTACAAGAGAGGAATATATAACCCGAATATCGGGTAATCGCCTTGCCTTGAGGGTCAAGCTGAACGATTTGCGAAGCAATATGGATATAAGCCGCATCCCCGAGCCGTCTGAGAAAGATTATGCACGTCTGGAGCGATACAAGAAAGAATATCAAACGCTGATAGAGGCATCACACAATGGCATAAACACTGATTGATGCCCCGGGCCGAGGCAAACAGGGCGCCTATATAGTGCGCGCCATCCGCGCCTATCACGCGAACGGCGGCGAATAAAGGAAGTAACAGGGACTGAAATGGTTCCATGCCATACAAGCGAATATGTTTTATAACATAATCGTTTGCAATCTCATTATTCTTTAGTAACTTTACGTTTGTTTTTATGAATATAGGCAATAGTACCACGATAACAAGGTAAGAATGTTACTATTATATGGACTATTCGTTGCACACAACTAAATTAAGTATGCTATAATGAAAAGATTCTTGATGTTAATCTGTTTTGCGCTGACTATAATATGTGTGCAGGCAAAACCGAAGAAAGCTAACTTCTACTATATGTTTTTCTCTCCCGAAAGAGAAATGGTAGTTGAGGATTCTCTCTTGAGGATTTCTTTGGGAATTGATCCTAACTGCCAGTATTACAGGGATCTTGATCGACATCTGAACAACAATCCTTTGATTGTTCTTGAACTAGAGAATAAGAGCGAAGACATAGTATATATAGATTTGGCACGTTCATTTATCAACCGAAACAAGAAATCTCAAATGTTTTGGGATAACACGCAGGTGATAAACAGTAGCGGAACATCTGGCGCCGCGGCAGTCAATCTTGGAGCGGTTGCAAATGCTACTGGTATAGGAGGTGTTATAGGAGCCTTGGCACAGGGGATTACAATAGGCGGTGGCAAATCGTCGTCGACAACAACTATCACGCAATCTGAAAGGATATTGCGGCTTCCTCCATTTTCGACAGAGACGATAACTATGCCTCTGAATTATAACGATGCTATTGAGAATCTCGGATTTCGTACAGCATGGAACTTTAAATGGTGCGGCGAGTCTTATTTTCTGATTAATGAAATGAATGTAGGCGATAAGGAAACATGGACTACCAAAGATAGTCCTATGACTTTCCGGGTGTTTGTAACATATTCGGATTCCGAACAGTTTGACAAAGAGCTAAAGAAAAATATATTCATCTATTGCGACACTTTGATCGGTACCCGCGAATGGATTGGTTCTAAAGAATCTACGAAGGAGATTCATGATCTTGGTTATCCTCTTGACAAACCTTACATTATGCTGAAAAGGGAATAGAGAATATATTGAGTCCACTTTAAAAAGCGGACAATATTAATAGATGCCTCGTTCCCATCGACCGTTTGTTGAGTTTGTAGGTTCTCGAATTCCAGTATAGGCCAAATAACGATAAAGTGTACCACGGGCAACTTTGATTTTTTTGCAATATTAGGTACAGATATGCCCTCTTGCAAATTACGGACAATATATTGGTGCTTAGCTACGCATATTTCGTTAAGATTGTTGTTCCTTTTGCCTTTCCCTCGTCCGATGGTTTTACCTTCTGATTTGAGACGTGCGAGCGCTTCCTTGGTACGCTGCGATATGAGGTTTCGTTCGATCTCAGCCGACAGTCCAAATGCAAATGCCAATACTTTTGATTGAATGTCATCACCGAGTCGATAATTATCCTTGATGGTCCAGACTTTTGCCTCTTTTGTCATGCAGATATTAAGAATCTCCATTATCATGAAGAGGTTTCTTCCAAGACGTGACACTTCTGCACAGATTATAAGGTCGTCTTTTTTGATGCGTTTGAGCAGAGTTCCAAGTTGTCGCTTATTATATGACTTGGTACCTGAAATTGTTTCCTCAATCCAACCATCAATGGTCAGATTCTCTCGTTCGCAGAACTTGTTGATTTCAAATCGCTGATTCTCGACGGTCTGCTTGTCTGAACTAACTCTTATATAACCGTATATCATTGATTTATCAAGAAAATTTTTGTAACTTTGTCACATAATATACGACAAATTAACGTATATAGATTTAACACCATGAGCAAATTAAGCAAACTTTATGAACTTCGTCGCCTCTCACAAGAGTTCGGCATGGAGTGGACAGAAAAGCAAGAGCGTCAGCTTGAAGCCGAGGAAGAGCATCTGATCAAGAATGAAGTACTCCCGGTCGTTAGTAAAAGTATCGAGCCTGCACTTACGCAAGTTGAACGTGAACTAGTACTCGTAGTTGATTATGTTCCTGGTATTCCACTAAAGGTTAGCCTCTCTCGTAAACGTAATCTCTTCGAGGCTCTTGAAGACGTAATCGAGATTAAGCCGGACCCGGAAGTCGAACATACTCAGAAGAAGAAGGGTGGCAAGAAGGTCGTTCTGAATCCTCGTACTCGTCTGCGTATCACTATGCCCGACGGCTCTATTATAGAAGAACGAACGGCATGGGAATCACTGCAAAAATTTATTCTCAGAATCGGGGTTGAAAAAGTTCGAGCTGTAGGCCTAATAGCTAATAAAATACCACTTGTCAGCAACACGATAGATAAGAAATACCAAACAGCTCAAAAGCCACTCGGCAACGGATGGCTCCTAATGACCTGCTCCGACACCGCCACTAAGCGCAAACAAATCCTCACTATAGCTGAGTCCGTAGGCCTTAATGTCAATGTTGAAATTATATAAATTACAGGTTATTATTATGAAATGGACTATAGAAGAATTGAAATATGCAAGAGAGTCAGAAGATTCGGTTGAATTTAAGGCAGCTGAACATGGAAATTTTTCATATGACGGAGGTGTAAAACCTAACCCTAAAGACCGGAGAAAGTGTATTCTTGGTTATGTAACCGCCTTATGTAATGAAGGTGGTGGAGCCTTGGTGCTTGGAATGCACGATAAGCATCCTCATAAAGTTGTCGGTACACAACAGAACTTGGATTCAATCGGAGTATTAGAGAGTAATATCTATAATGACTGCGGGATACGACCATTAATTTATGAGCTATATGAGGATCCGGTTAATCGTACTGGGCGGGTATTGGTAATTCAGGTTGAGGGACGTCCCATTGGGAAATTATTTAGATTTGAAGATGTTCCTTTAATGCGCGTTGGTGAAGAACTTAAGCCAATGTCAGATGAACGTATCTTTCAGATTATGCGTGAGCATGAGCCAGACTTCTCTGCGGAATATTGTAGGAATCTCAAATTTTCAGATCTGGATGCAGAGGCTATTTCTATATTAAAAAAACGTTATGCTGATAAACAGCATAATCCAAACTTTCGTGCTTTATCAGACAAGCAGGCGTTAAGCGACCTTAAACTTGTTTCTGGGAACAGAATTACTTATGCCGCGTTACTCCTTGTCGGGAAGAAAGAGATAATACAAAATCACATACCGCAGGCTGCAGTTGTCATAGAGTATCGGAAATCCACATCGTTGATTCCATTTGATAATCGTCAAACTTATTGCGGTCCCTTTTATAAAATAGTAGATGACATATGGCATGACATAAATCTACGGAATAGTAAAATTGATATTCAGAATAATTCTTATTTTGATAATATTCATTACTTCAATGAGGAGGTGATTCGTGAAGCTATAAATAATGCCTTTGCTCATAGAGACTATCGTAGAAATAGCGAAACTGTGATAAAATTATATCCTGAACTCTTTGTTGTAATGAATGCCGGAGGCTTCCCTTTGGGGGTTTCTCAAGAGAATTTATTACAGGTTCAAAGCACTCCGCGTAATCGACTTTTATCTGAAGTGTTAGCGGCAACAGGTGTTGGTGAAAGATCTGGTCAAGGTGTTGATAAAATTTATCGAATTACTCTATCAGAAGGTAAAGCGCTTCCGGATTATTCACATTCCGATAATTTTCGCGTAGAATTACGAATTGACGCAACTATACAGGACGCTGCTTTTGCAATTTTCCTTGAATCAGAACAGCGTGATCTAGATCCAGAAGAACGATTATCAGTCAATGAGGTTATGGGACTGGATTTGATTAGAAAAGGGGAGTCCGGTCATGTGTCAAAAGAGATTATTGATAAGCTTCTAACCAGGAAATTAATAGAAAAAAGAGGAAAGACACGTGCTACTCATTATATTCTGGCTAAAGGATATTATGAGATATGCGGTCAAAATGCACAGTATACTCAAGAGCAAGAATGGGGTGTAGAACAGGCACTTCCCCATATTCTAAACCATTTTAAATCATTTAAAACGGCTAAAATGAGAGATTTCGCCTCATTATTAGAGCCGCACATGACCAGGCGTCAAGTCCGGAGTCTGATTGAGAAAATGGTTCCTACTTATCTTTCTAAAACAGGAGTTGGTTCTGCTACTGTGTATAGTTTAAGTAAAAGCTTTATAAAAAGTTCTGATATCCTTACAAAAGCCATTGGTATTGGCATTCAAGAACTAATCAAGAGAGGTGATCTCACAAATGTCCAAGATGATGTCCAAAATAACTCCTGAAATCATCCTGTAGGAGGGATTGCTTAGGTTTAACTTATAGATTGACAGCTGTTTGTAAATGTCCAAACAGATTGATAATTCGAAGGTTGAATTTTATAATGCTTGAGTAATGAGTAAGAAGTCGATACGGTTTTTCAATGACCGCGAGGTGAGGGCGGTCTGGGATGACGAGAACAACCGCTGGTGGTTCTCGGCTACGGATGTGGTACGCGCTATCAATGATGAGCCCGACTATACAAAGGCCGGTAACTATTGGCGTTGGCTTAAACGTAGGCTGAAACAGGAGGACGTTCAGTTTGTGAGTGGTACTCACAAACTGAAAATCGTCGCTGCTGACGGTAAGCAATATAATAGCGATGCACTGTCGGCTGAGGATATTATTCTTCTCGCCAAACATTACCCCAATAACCGGGCGAGTAAGTTTCTTGACTGGTTCACTTACAGCGACAATACGATTGACGGGCAGAGCCGCAAAAAGGCATACACACTGTTTGAGAGTGGTTTGCTCAATTCACTTGAGCCGGACAGCATGAAATGTCTGCAACAGATTCATGCCTATCTGTTTGGTGGTTTGTATGAGTTTGCTGGACAGATAAGGAATAAGAATATATCGAAGGGTGGATTCACATTTGCCAACTGTCTACACTTCCCGACCATCATTCCGACGATTGAACGTATGCCGGAAACCACTCTTGATGAAATCGCCGACAAGTATGTCGAGATGAACGTGGTGCATCCGTTTATGGAAGGCAACGGACGCAGCACGCGTATATGGCTTGACCTGATGCTCCGTCGCTCGCTCAAACGCTGCGTTGACTGGAGCCGGATTGACAAGAATGAATATCTGACCGCGATGCGCGAAAGCGTGGTTGATTCAACGCATATCAAAGCGCTGCTTAAAGGAGCCTTAACCGACAAAATCAACGACCGCGAGATGTTCATGAAAGGCATCGACTATTCATATTACTATGAGGAAGAATAGGTTTACACTCTAATGCCGTCTATGCGTATTGGACTGCAAAAGTTGCGCGGAATATTTTAATTTTGCCTGTAATTTTCCTGTAGAAAATAAAGAAAGCGACTCAACTCAGTGATTATCACTTTGCTAAGTCGCTTTTTGGGGGTGCCCAGAATAGGAGTCGAACCTACACGCCTCGCGGCACTCGCACCTGAAACGAGCGCGTCTACCATTCCGCCACCTGGGCTCGTAATTCGAAAACCGTCAGAAATACAGTTGTTGTTCGGAATAAATTCCTTAATTCTGCATCCGAGAGGTTTTCTCAGGTTATTCGGTTTGTCAGCCTTTTCAGTCTGGTCGGGGTGAAAGGATTCGAACCTTCGACCCCCTGCTCCCAAAGCAGGTGCGCTAACCGGACTGCGCTACGCCCCGAAATCGAGTGCAAAATTAATGCGTTTATTCGACATTTCCAAATATCCGACCAAAAAAATTATTTTTTTAACATCTGGAGATTCCGAAACACTACTATTTAAGCCTTATTTCTTAAAAAATCGCATCATGTCCCCCAAATGTGTTCATAGTATGAGATATTTTTCTTAATTTTGGCAATAAACCGTAGAAATTATGAAATACAACAGGATATTATTGAAATTGTCGGGCGAGAGTCTGGGCGCCGGCGAGGGCCGGGGCATCGACACCGACCGGCTGAACTCGTACGCAAAGCAGATTGCTGCTGCTGCGTCCAAAGGCGTGCAGATAGGTATAGTAATCGGCGGGGGCAACATATTCCGCGGCCTGAAGGGCGCCTCCAAGGGTTTTGACCGCGTCAAGGGCGATCAGATGGGTATGCTGGCCACCGTGATCAATTCGCTGGCGCTTAGTTCGGCGTTAGAGGCAATCGGTCAGCCGTCACAGGTGTTTACGGCCATCCGCATGGAGCCAATCGGCTTGGCTTATTCCAAATGGGCGGCAATCAAGGCTATGGAGACGGGCACCGTCGCCATCATTGCCGGTGGCACGGGCAATCCGTATTTCACCACCGACACGGGAGCTTCGCTGCGTGCCATCGAGATCGAGGCCGACGTGATGCTGAAGGGTACGCGCGTGGACGGCGTATATACCGCCGACCCGGAGAAAGATCCGGCAGCTAAGAAATATGACGAAATCACCTACGACGAGATGCTGGAAAAGAACCTGAAGGTGATGGACCTGACGGCTACGGTGATGTGCAAGGAGAACGACATGCCGGTAGCGGTGTTCGACATGGACACCGAAGGCAACCTGGGACGTATCCTGGCAGGCGAGCCCATCGGCACCGTGCTGCACAAATAATCAAGATAATAATAAAATCGAATACAATGAAAGAGGTAAAGGAATATCTGCAGGACGCGGAGGATTCGATGGAGATGGCAGTGGACTATCTGGACGAAACTCTGCAGCACATCCGCGCCGGCAAGGCGTCGACCAAGCTGCTTGACGGCATCAAGGTGGACTATTACGGCACGAAAGCGCCTATCTCCAACGTGGCCAACGTCAGCGTGCCCGACGCGCGCACCATCGCCATCACTCCGTGGGAGAAGGCTATGTTCAAGGAGATTGAGAAGGCCATCATCAACTCCGAGCTTGGCATCACGCCCGAGAACAACGGCGAGGTGATCCGTCTGGGCATCCCTCCGTTGACCGAGGAGCGTCGCAAGCAGCTGGTCAAGCAGTCCAAGAACGAGGCCGAGAACGCCAAGGTGTCGGTGCGCAACGCGCGCCGCGAGGCTATAGAGGGCCTGAAGAAGGAAATCAAGAACGGCCTGAGCGAGGATGCCGAGAAGGATGCCGAGGCCGACGTGCAGAAGCTTCACGACAAGTATGTGAAGAAGATCGACGCCATTTTCGCCGAGAAGGAGAAGGAGATCCTTACAGTATAATACCCTGACCGTAACGACAATATGGTCAGCATAATAGTGCCGGCCTATAACGCCGTGCGGTGGCTGCCGGCCGCCGTGCGGAGCGTGCTGGCACAGACCGAACAGGACTGGGAGCTGGTGTTGGTGGACGATGGTAGCACCGACGCCACTCCCGGTCTGTGTGACGGGTATGCCGCTTCCGACCCGCGTATCCGGGTGGAGCACACACCCAATGCCGGCGTATCCGCAGCCCGCAACCGAGGGCTGAGACTTTGCCGGGGCCAATGGATTCTGTTTCTCGACGCGGATGACGTTCTGCACCCCGACATGCTCCGTATCATGCTCGATGCCGTCACACGGCATAAAGTGGATATGGTGAGCTGCGCCACATATCAGTTTCATACTCCCCAGCAGGAAGCAGACTGGCTGAACACATCCTTTCAAGTTCCAGTTAAGGAACGAATCCTAACTTCCGAGGATGCCATTTTGGAGGCTTATTATCAGACCTCGGATCTTAACGTTTCCGTCTGGGCCAAGTTATATAGTCGCTCTGTATGGCAGGGACAATCCTTCTATAACGGGCGATACGAGGACCTGGAGATAGCCTGCAGGCTGATGGAATCGGCCGACAGGATAGTATGTGTCGATGCTCCGCTGTATGGCTACCGTCAGAATCCCGACAGCTATATGCACCGCTTCACGCTTCAGCGCCTTGACGTGTTGAAAGTGACCGAACAACTCGAGGCATGGGGCCAAAGCCGCAGTCCCGAAATACTGCGCGCCATGCGCGACCGGCGCATGAGCGCCAACTTCAATATCTTCATGCTTTCCGAGCTTGCCGCCCGTCGCGGAGACATCACGCGACAGCAAGCGCGTGATATTCAGGCCGGTTGTTACGCCCGGATCAGACGTCTCCGCAGCAATTCAATCTTCAATTCCCAATCCCGTATAAAGAACCGCATCGGGGCCCTCATATCTCTGCTGGGTCCCGGTATACTCAGAAAAATCGCTCCCCTGGTGTGAACCAAAATGTTTCTGTATTTTGTTAATATTGTGAAATATTGAAAAACACAGACACACATCAAGGGTATGAAAAGGTTGATAGTTACACTCGCGGTGATATCCGTAGCGGCAGGGACGGGCAGACTCCGGGCGGAGACGCCCGAGCCGGCCGTTCCGTTGCCCGTCGAATGGACATACGAGCCGCAGGTGACGGCCAGCGCCGAAGCCGACCGCCGCTGGTGGGAGAATTTCGGCGACCCGCAGCTAACCGCCCTGATCGATCAGGGAATGGAGAATTCCCTTGACCTGCGTCAGGCCATGCGCCGCATCGAGATGAGCCGCAACGCCTGGCGTGCCGCTCAGTCCGGGTGGTATCCTCAGCTCGGCCTCTCGGCCGGCTGGAACCGCGACCGTTCGTCGGGCGACACCTCCCCTCTCGGCAAACCGGCTACGATGTCCTATTTCTCCTTAGGTCTTAATTTCAATTGGGAAATCGATGTGTTCGGCCGAGTGGCCGCTCAGTCCAAGGCCGGGAAGGCGGCTTACCGCGCCACCAAGGCCGAATACGACGCCGCCATGGTGTCGCTGGCCGCAAACATCGCCACCGCCTACATGAACCTGCTGCTGGCCGAAGGTCAGATCCAGGTCGCCGAACAGCAGATCGAGACCCAGACCAAGATACATTCCATCACCGAGACCCGCCATGAATGCGGACTTGTCTCAAAACTCGACGTGGCGCAGTCGCTCACGGTGCTCTATTCCACCCAGGCCACGCTCCCCTCGCTGCGGCAGCAGAAAACAGCCGCCCTCAATTCGCTGGCCATGTTGGTGGGCTGCTATCCCGAAAAGCTCGCCTATCTGCTCGACAAACCGGCCAAGCTGCCCAATCCGTTCGTGATGACCGACATCGGCGTGCCGGCCGACCTGTTGCGCCGCCGGCCCGACATATTGCAGGCCGAGATGCTGGTGGCTCAATACGCCGCGCAGCTCGGGGTGGCAAAGAAAGATTTCCTGCCCACGCTGTCGCTGACCGGAAGCATAGGCACCCAGGCACACGACCTGCGCGACATGTTCTCGGACAAGAGTTTCACTTACAGCATCGCCCCGCAACTCAGCTGGACCATTTTCGAAGGTCTGGCCCGCAAATACCGCGTGGCCGAGGCCAGGGAGCAGATGCAGCTCGGCATAGACAGCTACAACCAGACGGTGATGAACGCCGTGATCGAAACCGACGACGCGCTGCAGACCTATCGCAGCGACCTGGAACGGATAGACCTGATACGCAAGGTGAACGAGCAGGCCCGCGAGTCGCTCGATCTCTCCGTGGACCGTTACAAACGCGGCCTGGCGCCGTTCACCGACGTGATGAACTCGCTGGTAAGCCTTCTGGAGTATCAGAATACATTGCTTCAGACCCGCGCCTCGGCGCTGAATTCCGCCATCCGGATATATCAGTGCATCGCAGGACCGGTTTAAGATATAAGTCATAGGTCATAGGTCATAGGTGCCAGTGATTAGTGATGAGTTAGAAGATAAGACAGTTTAGCCCCCGATATTATGAAAACACGCAGACTCGCATATAGATTGGAATTAAAGGACCTGATACTGGTGCCTCTGGCATTGACGTTGCTGATAGCCTTCTGCGGCTGCCGCAAGGAGAAAAAGGAGACTGCCGAGGTTCCTGAAATAAATGTGGCTTATCCAGTGCAGGATTCCGTGGTGCTGCACAAGACCTATCCCGGCTATATCCGTTCGGTCAGTTCGGCCGATGTGATGGCGCTGGTCAACGGTCGCATCCTCAGCGTGAACTACAAGGAGGGCAGCTATGTGTCGAAGGGCCAGGTGCTCTTTACCATCGAATCCACCAAATACCGCGACGCGGTGAACCAGGCGTCGGCAGGACTCTCAACGGCCCGTGCGCAGTACGACTATTCCTCGCGCCAGTACGAGGCCATGAGGAAGGCCATTGAGTCGGATGCCGTCTCCGAGATGGAACTGCTGCAGGCCAAAAGCAGCATGGAGAGCGCCGAGGCTTCCATCCGCAATTACGAGGCGGCTCTGCGCACCGCGCGCACCAACCTGGCTTATTGCACCGTCACGGCGCCGGTCTCGGGCCTGATAACGGCTCCTGTGGTGACGGCCTGCAATTATGTGGCCGGCGAGGCACAGCCTGTCAAACTCGCCTCGATATACGACGACCGGCAGATGAAGGCTGTGTTCGACATCGAGGAGGCGCAGTACCGTCTCATGTCGGTAAATACCGCCGAGGGCAAGGGTCCTCTCTATACCGCGGTCCCGTTGCGTTTCACGCCTGAACTTCCCGTGAACTTCACCGCCGACCTATATTACACTTCACCGGCCGTGGATGCGGCCACCGGTACACTGACGCTGGAGGGAACGGTGACGAACAAGGACAAGCTGCTGAAAGACGGCATGTATGTCACGGTCGATTTGCCGTACGGCGTGGAGCCTCATGCAGTGTTGGTGCGCGACGCATCCATCGGACGCGACCAGCGTGGAAGCTATCTGTATGTGGTCAACGACAGCGACAAGGTGGTGTACACTCCCGTGCAGACGGGCGAGCTGTTCCGCGACACGCTGCGCATCATAAACAGCGGCATCAAGCCGGGCGACCGCTACGTGACCCAGGCATTGCTGACGGTGCGCAACGGCGAGAAGGTGCGTCCTGTGGTGCAGGGCGCGACGAAGCAAAGCAAAGTACAGGCAAAATAAAACGAGGTGAGCCATGTTCAGTGATTTCTTCATAAAGCGGCCTATATTCGCCACGGTCATAGCCATACTGATGGTGCTGGCCGGTCTGCTGTGCATGTACACCCTGCCGATCGCACAGTATCCCGACATCACGCCTCCGACCGTTATGGTCATGGCCAACTATCCCGGCGCGTCGGCCACTACGGTGGCCCAGGCCATCGGCGTTCCGGTGGAACAGCAGGTAAATGGCGTGGAGGGAATGATGTATATGTCTTCCACTTCGGGCGACGATGGATCTTATAGCCTGACGGTTACATTCGAGAACGGAACGGACGTGGACCAGGCCGCAATCGACATACAGAATCAGGTGTCGCAGGTTCAGGCGCAGCTGCCCGAGGCCGTGGTGCAGCAGGGTGTCACCGTGAGCAAGCGTAGCAGCAACAACGTGCTGTTCGTGACCCTCGAAAGCGACAATCCGAAGGAATATGACGCGCTGTATCTCACCAATTACGCCCAGCTGCATCTGGTCGACCCGCTGTCGCGCGTCAAGGGCGTGGGTAATGTCGGTGCGTTCGGTGCCGGCGAGTACTCCATGCGGCTGTGGCTGGATCCGGCCAAGATGCGTGCACGCGGCGTGACTCCGGCCGATATCCGTGCCGCCGTGTCGGCGCAGAACATGGAGGTATCGGCAGGTTCGGTCGGCGAGGCTCCGTTGTCGGGCAACGACGAGTTCAGCTATACGCTGTCGGTCCAGGGACGTCTGTCGGACGTCAGCCAGTTCGAGGACATAGTGCTCCGTTCGGCAGATGGCGGACTGCTCCGGCTTAAGGACATAGCCCGCGTGGAATTAGGCAGCAGCTCCTATTCCACTGTCACCAAGGTAAACGGTCAGGAAACGGCGCTGATGGGCATATCGCAGCTGCCGGGTGCCAACGCGCTGGAGGTGGCCGACGGCGCCATCAAGGAACTGGACCGCCTGTCGCAGTATTTCCCCGACGGAGTGCACTACAACGTGGTGATGAACTCCACCGACTTCGTGCATAAGTCCATCGACGAGGTGCTGGTAACGTTCCTCGAAACCACGCTGATCGTGATGCTGGTCATCATGATTTTCCTGCAGAACTGGCGTGTGGTCATCATTCCGATGATTACCATTCCGGTGTCGCTGATAGCCACGTTCGCCGTGATGAAGCTGATGGGATTCACCATCAACACGCTCACGCTGTTCGGTCTGGTGCTGGCCATAGCCATCGTGGTGGACGACGCCATCGTGGTGGTGGAGGACTGCATGAGGTTGCTGGCCCAGGGCAAACTGACCCGGGAACAGGCGGCCCGGCAGGCCATGCAGGAACTGTCCGGCCCGGTCATCGGCGAGGTGCTGGTGCTTATGTCGGTGTTCGTGCCCACGGCCTTCGTGAGCGGCATCACGGGACAGCTCTACAAGCAGTTCGCCCTCACCATCGCCATATCCACCGCATTCTCCGGATTCAACGCCCTGACGCTTACTCCGGCGCTATGCGCCCTGTTCCTGGAGCCGCCGAAGGAATCGAAATTCATCGTCTACCGATGGTTCAACCGCTTCTGGGCGTGGTTCGAAGCACTCTACACGCGCAGTATCGGCAAGATGCTGAAGCATGACAAGGTGGCCATGTTAGTGTATCTCGCCATTACCATAGTGGCCTTCTGGGGCTTCATAAAGTGGCCTACGAGTTATATACCGGCCGAGGATATGGGTCACTTCATGACCAGCATACAGCTGCCGCCGGGGGCCTCGCTTGAAAGGACACAGAAAGTGGTGGACGCCATGGAACGCGAGATTCAGGAGAAAGTGCCCGAAGCGGAATATATCATTTCCATGGCCGGCCAGTCCTTCTTCGGAGGCTCCGGCTCGAACGGCGCTTCATTCATGATTCAGCTGAAACCGTGGAGCGAACGCAAGGGAAAGGAAGGAAACATCAACTCGATAATAGAGCGTGTCAACGCCATCACGTCAAAATATCAGGAAGCGGTGTCATTCTCGGTGAATCCACCCGCCATCCAGGGTCTCGGCATGTCGTCGGGTCTGGAGATGCAGATTCTGGACATATCCAGCCTCGGCACCGAAGCGCTTGAGGAGGCTGTAAAGACGCTGCAGGACGCAGCCGCCGAGAATCCGAAGATTGCGTCCATCACGACCACCTTCCAGGGCTCCACGCCGCAATACAGGCTCAAGTTCGACCGCGACCGCGCCGAACTGATGGGCATATCGCTGGAATCCATCTACAACACGCTGTCGTCGTTCATGGGGCAGGGATATATCAACGACTTCGACGAATTCGGACGCAGTTTCCAGGTCGTGATGAAGGGAGCGGGCAGCGCGCGCGCCAACGTCGACGACGTGATGCACCTCAGTGTGGCTAACGCACAGGGCGAGATGGTGCCCTTCTCGTCGTTCACCACCATCGAGCCCATGATGGGCGTGTCGTCCGTAAACCGATACAACATGTACACCACCGCCGGAGTGACCGCCACGCCGGCCAAGGGCGTAAGCTCGTCGGAAGGCATCAGGGAGATGGAGCAGATGGTACATGACAAATTGGGAAAGAACTACAGTTACGCCTGGACCGGCGAGGCATATCAGGAGACGCAGTCGGGCCTGACGGTGAACGTAGTGTTCATCTTTGCCATCATCATGACCATACTGGTGCTTGCCGCCCAGTATGAAAGCTGGAGCGATCCCATAGCCGTAGTGCTGGCCATGCCTGTGGCCGTGCTGGGTACCGTGTTCGGATGTATGTGCATGGATCAGAGCATCAGCATCTACACGCAGATCGGACTGATCCTGCTGTTAGGCATGGCGGCCAAGAACGCCATTCTGATTGTGGAATTCGCCATGGACTACCGCAAGAAAGGAGTGCCTATAATCCAGGCGGCACAGGAAGCCGGACAGATACGTTTCCGCCCCATCATGATGACGGCATTGGCGTTTGTGTTCGGCGTGATGCCGATGCTGTTCGCCACCGGCCCCGGAGCCGGCAGCCGCAAGGCGCTCGGCGCCGCCGTCGTGTTCGGCATGGCCATGAACGCCTTCATCGGCACCCTGTTCGTCCCCAACTTCTGGGCCTTCATGCAGACCCTCTCCGAAAGACTCCGCCGCAAAGCGCCCCCCACTCCTCCCAATTCTCCCGCAACTCCCACTACCGGAGCCTGAGGGTGGCGCCGGCTTTGTCGCGGACGGTGGGGTTCAGGGCCTTGAGGCGAGACAGTTTCATGCCGTAGCGCTGGGCGATGGAGTGCATCGACTCGCGCTCGCCGATCACGGCTTTGTCGATGTGCTTCGGGGCGTCGTCAAGTTTGGACTCGAGATACACTTCCTCCCAGTCCTTGATTTTGTCGTGGCGCCCGGCGTCGTTGAATTCACGAAGCTTCTTTACGTCCAGCTTGAATTCCCGGGCTATCGAGGTGTACGTGTCGCCGGGCGCGGCGATGACGTAGTGCAGTCCGCGTGCGCGTCTCACGGGGTGCGTCGATATTAGCGACGCCTGGATGAACGCGGCGTCCTCGTCGGCTTTCCTGCCTTCGGGCGTGTCGTACAGATAGAGGGCGTAACGCTCTATGATGGCTATCAGGCGCGAGGCGTAGTTTGGGTCGGTGGCGTAGCCGCAGCGTCTCAGCTCGCGCGCCCAGGAGGCATAATCCAGCGGGTCGAGCTTAAAGAGCGAGGCATAGCGCGAGCGCAACAGGAACCGGGAATGGTCGTCGAACGACTGGCGCACATCCGGGTACGCGCGGAAGCAGTCGTCGGGACGGTCGTCGCTGCGTATCAGCGTGTCGCCGGTCCACGAGCTGTGGCACTTGATACCGAAATGATTGTTGCCTTTCACAGCGAGTGTGGAGCGGCCTGCGGCGCTTTCCAGCAGACCCTGTGCCAGGGTGATGGAGGCCGGGATGCCGTGCAGCTCCTGTTGCTCTACGGCCATGTCGCTGTACAGGGTTATGTATTCGCTGTAGCTGTCGGCGCGGCAAGACGCGATATAAAGCGTTATGGCGGCAATCAAAATGGTAATTGATGGGAATCTCATTGAGAAATGACTAATTGCGGGAAATCGCGTCTGAATTCGTCTAAGAGCCGTTCGGTCTCGGCCGTGAATTCCGGATCGGGCGCGCCTGACATGGGACGATGCGACAGCCGCTTCTGTATTTTCTCTCCGCGGGCTATCGCCTGACGTGTCTCCGGGCTCATGTACGTGTCGCAGAAATGCTGCCACACATATTCCACGGCCATCTCCGACGGATGCGCCATGTCGGCGGCATAGAAACGGTAATCGCGCAGGTCGTCCGTCACAAGTTCGAATGCAGGGAAATAGCGTGTGTTTTCGGTCTGTGAGCATATCCGGTCCACGGCAAGATGCAGTGTGGCTTTGGAGAGGGTGTTTTCGTGGAATCCGTCTTTAAGATGCCGCACGGGGCTGACGGTGAAAATGAAGCGTAAACCCGGGTATCGGTCGCTCAGATCCCGGATCAGCGGAATCCACAGGTCTGTGATTTCGTCAGGATCGAGGCGATAACGGCGGAACAGCGCGGCCGGATGCTTGTGACAGTTTGCCACGGTCATGTCGTTGCTTGCCAGGGTATAGCACCAGGCCGTGCCGAATGTGACCAGTATCGTGTCGCACAGGGTCATGGTTCGGCTCACATCAAGCCGCAGACGTGCGAACGCGTCGGCAAGTCCCTGCCGTGAATCCGCTATGAGGCGCGAATCGAACATCCAGGAGCGCCATCTGCCTCCGGCCTCAAACACAGTGTCCTCGAACTGCCGCATGGCCGTAGCCGGGTCGGTCAGAAGCATCAGCCGCAACACCATGGCTATGGAGGCGGGATTGTACAGCATTCCGAACGGGAACGACGCCGGCCAGAGGCACTCCCGCATCCGCACCGCCATGTTCTCGGCGAAGCAGCTCCCCGCGCTCAGCACCGGCCTGTACGCCGCCAGCGCGATGTCTGCTGGAACACTTGTTATTGCTGTTCGAAATTTCATATCTGATAGCGAACTATTCACCCATCACTCATCACTCGTCACTATCACAGCGCTCCCTGTTCTATCAGCAGGGCGATACGCTCGATCATGGCGTCGTCCTTGTTCTTTTTCGGATTGAAGCCCGAACGCAGGTTCATGCCGAAGAAGCGGCCGAACGTCTGCCAGAATCCGGCCCGGAAGCTGCCTAAAAAGGCTTTCACGATGCCATACGACGTCTGGTCCGTCTCGCGGTTTATCAGCTTCAGCAATACTTTGCCCTGGTTCTTGGTCATGTGTTTCACCACAGGCTTGTACTGTTCGAATATGTCGTGCTCCAGGGTCTTCAGGTGACGTTCGCGCTCCTTCTTGTCGGGGATGGTCTGGATGTATTCGTATGTCTCGCACAGCGTGGCGAATGCCAGTTTGGCGTAGGGTAGGGTCTTGCGCACGTCGCGCACGGTGCGCCAGTAGAACTGCTCCTGCTTCTTGTTCTTGAATTTCAGGGGCGGGAACACGTATACGTCGCGGATGTAGGTGAGGCGGCAGGTGTCGCCGTATTCGTCCACTATGTGCGTGAATCCGCGGTAGGCCTTCACCTTCAGCTCCATGTCGGGCACTTCGTCGGCATGGCATGGAGTGATGCCGAACAGACACACCAATGCCACCACAGCCGCCGCTATGATGAGCGGCAGCCGCGACAGGTTGTATGATGTATGTCTGTGGCGCAGTGTCTTCATTTATTGTTCCGGATTTTGATCCATCCGTTCAGCAGAACGAACAATGTGTCTTTACCAAAACGGAAAATCGCGTCTAAAATTGAAACGGAATAGTTAACTTTTGTTTCAATGTCAGCGCAATAAGCAATTAATTCCGAATCCGGGTCGCCGGCGATGGCTGTCGCGGCCATAGCGGCGGCCTCGGTATCGATCCAATTCGATACGAGGTCGTGCATGGCCCGGTTCAGTTCGGGGAGTGTTCCGGGCGTGTTATGGTATAGAGCGGTCAGAGAATCGAACAGATGCGGGAAATAGGGCGTACGGCCATAAATGGCGTTGAGGGTGCCGAGGTGTACGTGCGGCCAGTTGCCGTGGCCGGAGAGGACCATGCCGGGTCCCTTGGCCACTGGCACGGACAGCAGCGTCACGTTGTCGCCGTCGGCCACGCGGGTGCGTCTCAGCGACTTCGGGTCGAA
>OIGD01000245.1_pt1 | contig 72610 bp, 85 predicted proteins | sample 1582211 | NCBI WGS metagenome assembly OIGD01 (sample SAMN04414078, study PRJEB24778) | human gut metagenome | material: faecal | host: Homo sapiens
AATTGGACCGTTAGCTCAGTTGGTAGAGCAACTGACTCTTAATCAGTGGGTCTAGAGTTCGAGTCTCTAACGGTCCACCATTTTGAATTTAGAGGCTATATAGCCTTTTTTTTATGTTTAACATGGAGGTTAATATGGATAAAAATAAATTTAAAGCAATCGAACTAAAGTGTATTAAGCAAGCTTTTAACGGAAACGGAATTGTAAAATATAATAATAAAGAATATGAGATCTCAAATATTCTTCCTGGTGAGGTCGGATTATTCGAAATTAACAAAAATGAAAGAACTCCAATTGAGCTTAAAAATATAATTAATCATTCTTCTTCACGCATTAACTCATTGTGTCCTTATTTTGAATCATGTGGTGGGTGTCAATATCAGCATATGACATATGAAAGCGAATTAGCTTTAAAAGAGGAATATTTAAAAAATTTATATCAATCATTCAAGGATATTAAAATTAAGCCTATAAATGGTATGCCAAGTCCATATAACTATCGTAATAAATGTCAGATGACTTATAAGTTATCTAAAACACATAATGTTGTATGTGGCTTTTATGAAGAGGGAACCCATAAAATTGTACCTGTTGCAGATTGTAAAATTCAAGCAACTAAGGCCACAGAAATAATAAATGCATTTAATAAGGTTTTAACCAAGAATCATATTGAACCATATAATGAAAAAACAAGAAAAGGAATAGTAAGACATGTACTTGTAAGATATGGTTTTAATTCTAAAGAAATCCTTCTTGTTATTGTAACTAATGGTGATTTCTTCCCAGGAAGTAAAAATGTATGTAAGGATTTAATTAAGTTAAATTTGGGAATTACTACTATTGTTCAAAATATTAATTCAAGACAAACTTCGATTGTATTAGGAGATAAAGAAAGGGTTCTTTATGGACCGGGATTTATTTATGATACAATTGGCAAGCTTAAATTCAAAATATCTTCAAGAAGCTTTTATCAAGTAAATACAATTGGTATGAACATGTTATATAAAAAAGCAATTGAAAATGCTAATATATCTTCTTCAGATATTTTACTTGATACTTATTGTGGAGTTGGTACAATTGGACTACTTGCTGCAAATTCTTGTAAGCAAGTATATGGTGTTGAACTAAATCACGATGCTTATAAGGATGCTTATTTAAATGCTCGAATTAATAATATTAAAAATATTAATTTTTTCAATGATGATTCAACTAAATTTATGACTAAGCTTGCAGCATCTGGTAGCCATATTGATGTTTTAATCATGGACCCTCCAAGAGATGGATCAACTAATGAGTTTATTGAAGCAGTCGGTCGTCTTAAACCTAAAAGAATCATTTATGTTTCTTGTGATCCTAAGACACAGGTTAGAGATTTATTTAAGCTTTCAAGTGAGGGCTATCATTTAAATCAAGTTGAAGCATTTGATATGTTTCCAAGAACATTCAATCTTGAATGTATTGCTACTTTAACTTATAAAGAAAGTAAAAAAAATATTAAAAATTACACAAAAAGAAAATCACTGTAAAAAAAGCAGTGATTTTTTTTATAGTCTGTCAACTAAAACCTCATAAGGTCTATCAAGGACAAGCTTATTAAATAAATTATCAATTTTCTTAATAAAGCGTATATCTTTCTCATTTTCATCTTTAATCTCAATTAACTCTTCATAAGAACTCGAATCCTTTTTCATTCGTTTACAAATAATAATCTTCTTCCCTGCTAAATCTTGTAATTCCTCCTTTAAATAATTTCTTTCACTAGCGTTTACAAAATAAAAAATATCATTAAACATTTCCTTTTCCTCCGTACATATATGATTATAAAAGGAAAAAAAATAAAAACAATTCTTGACATCTATTTTCATATAATTACTTATTTTTTTAAGATTTTTTCTGTTTTATATTAATATTTTGCTTGTTTTATTTAATTTATTAAGTATTTAAAATATAGGTTATATTCCATCTATTGTTAAAAAAAATTTGGTTAGTTTTCACATACCAATCATCTTGTAATAAAGCAAAATATTTAATCTAATTTTAAAAACGAGTGCATAAAAAAAGTAGGAATAAAATCCTACTCAATAATTCTTTGGGTATAGAATGAACCAATAATTGTAATAATACCAATTACAATTAAGACAACACCTAAAATTACAAATAAAACGTTAAGTACACCTTCTGGAGTTAATAAAATTAATACTAATGCAAGTAAAAATCTTGGAAGTTCATGATAAAACTGAACTAAATGCATTGGATTTAAAATAATTCTAACAATTGGAAGGACAATTAGATAAACGGCGATAATGATTAACATAAATGTTTGATGGAAGAAAATCAAGCATATACCAAATGCTATATCAACAATATCAAACAATATTGAAAGCTTGTCCTTAGCCTTAATAGAATGATAAAGTGAAATACAACCATTTACAATCACTAAAGCACCAATTACATAGAATGTTATCTTTATCAATTTATCAGTTGGAATAGCACAAAACAAAATTCCTGCAACAATACTAATTAGTCCTAAGGCAAATAAACGCCAATTACATTTTAATTTTTTCATTAATCCTTTAGCATCCTTTCATCAATTTCTTCTTTTTGATTTAAATTAAGGAAACACTCCTTAATTGAATCATTAGTTTTTAAAATTTCTTCTACAAATAATTTTGAAATCATTATAGCACCATCATAAACTAAATGCGAATTATCTTCCTTACCTTCAGGATAGTTTTCAAACTTCTTTGGTCCAAAAATCATATGAAATTTTTTAGTATTTTCCTCACCAAGCTCGTTATATAACGCTAAAGTCAATTGATTTAAATCAATACAAGTATAATGATTTTTATCACACCATTTTTTCATTGATTGAGGATATCCTTTATGAGTATCAATACACTTTCCATTTTGAAATTTTCTTCTCGTAATTGAGGTTGCATATACAATATGCGCTCCTTTTTTTTCAACTTCATCATGAAAATAAGCTAAATTATCTAAATAAGATGTATCTTTATCTGTATATCTTGTTAAATCATTATCCTTTTCGTCATTATGACCAAACTGACATATAACATAGTCACCTTGTGATAATTTATCAAGTACATTCTTAAATCTACCTTCGTCAATAAAGCTTTTAGTACTTCTTCCGTTTTTGGCATGATCTTCAATTAACCAATTATTTTTGGTAAATAAATGAAGTACCTGACCCCAACCTGTTTGAGGATAACTAAAAATATTATTATATTGCATGGTTGAATCACCAATCATAAAAATTTTATTCATAATTCTTTACTCCTTAGTATAAAATTAAATATGAACGAAAATGATATAAATCCCGTTGCCAAGCTATCAAATATGCTTCTTGAATTAAATGCTTATGAATTTAATCTTGTTGCAATGCTAATTGGTTATATAATTGCTCAAGACTTAGATGCGTATGCACAGTCATCAATGGGAAATTTTTTTGAATCCTTAGGACAGGTTTTAGAAACCATTGGGTCCCAAAATCAATATCTTGAACGTAATAAGGGAATCAAAACCAATCAAGAAATAACAAAGGAATTATATCAATTATCCCAAAAAATCGATAATATCGATCAAATAATTTTAAAATTTAAAAATTTATAACAGTTTTATTTGTTCTATTGCAACATCAAAGTCATTTGTATCGTATTCTTCAATATTACCACTATCCATTAATTCCGTAAGGTGAGAATCAATTCCTAAGCTTGCAAGTGGAATCAAATGATGTTTCAATGATATATCATTTAGGTGAGATTTACCATAAAGATCAATCTTTTTACCACAGCATGGACATTTAACATAGGCCATATTTTCAATAATACCCACAATAGGAACATTAACCTTGTTAACCATATTTACGCATTTAGAAACAACCATTGATACTAAATCCTGAGGAGATGAAACCATTACAACCCCCGTAAGAGGGATATTATTTAAAACGGTAAGCTGAATATCTGAAGTTCCAGGAGGCATATCAACAAAAAGATAATCTAAATTTCCCCACACAGTCTCACTATAAAACTGTTTAACAGCGTTACCTAAAATAGGACCACGCCATACAACTGGTTCATTTTCATCCTTAAGTAATAGGTTAACTGATACGATTTCAATATTATTCTTCGTAACAAAAGGATACATTTCATTTTTATTTCCTTCAAGTCTACCTTTTAATCCAAAAACATGAGCAATTGAAGGCCCAGTTATATCCGCATCTAAAATACCCACCTTATAGCCTAAATGAGCCATTTTATTAGCAAGAAGAGAACAAACAGTTGACTTACCAACGCCACCCTTGCCAGACATAACACCAATTATATGTTTAATATTAGATTTAGTTGTCCCAAAATACTGTTTTTCTTGACAACTACCTTTTATTTTACATGAATCACAATTATGATCACAAGCCATATTTACACCACCAAATTCATAGAATTATTATAATCCAAAATGCGCTTTTTTTCAATAAAAATACCTTTATATAGCAAAAAAGCTCTTTAAAAGAGCTTATTTTAATTCAAATGAATCACATTGTGTTTCACTACGATACTTTGCATTTTTTTGTCCAACTGTAATTTTGGATGCTTTACAGTAATTATCCTTATTATAGATACAATAATTTGCTGTACATCCAATTTTAACCTTATGCTCATCTAAGCTCATTTCATCTGCCATTTCTTCTTTAAATAATGTTTCATCAATTGGATTTCTAAACGATTGACAAAAAGTACCAAGCTTTGAGCGTGAAAACAATCCTTCTACTTTAATATTTTTCTTATGACAGGTATTATTTTCATTATAGCCACATTTTAAAGCACTACATTTAATTTCTGACATTGATTCCATCCTTTCAACCTTAGTATTTGAGGATTTTTCTTTTCTATGCTTCTTCGTTAAAATTTGAACTATTTTTTTATTAAAAATGAGTCCTAATATTCCAATAATAAATTCAATTATAAAAATAAAAATACCAAGCCATAAATTTCCATGGAATAAAGACGAGCCAATTAAAGTAGAACTTAAAATAGATGGGATTCTGGCAATAAAATTAATTAAAAAATAATCCTTCTTTTTCATAATTGTTTGACTTACAAAAAAAGGAATAATATCTTTAGGAAATCCCGGAATCAAGGTTATTGAAAAAACAGTGATATTTAATCTTTTAGGATCATCTAAAATATTCCTAAGCCATTTATACTTATTTATTTTTTTAACCTTAAGATTAAGCCCTCTTATTAAGCTAATTACAATATAAGAACCAATAAAAATACCAATTTGGGCATATAAAAGACCTAAAATAGGTCCATATATCGCTCCCGAAATAATTTCTAGTGGTTCTCCTGGCAAAAAGGGGATTGCAAGCTGTAATGCAAAAAAAGAAATTAAAGCAATAATACCTTTTAAACCTAAGGAATTAAGCTTTTCACTTAAATACATCCTATATTCAATATCCTTAAGATGTAAAAGAAAAGGCGCAAAATATACACTAATAATAACAGTTAATGCTAACAGTAATATAATATAATAATTTTTTTTCAAGCTTTCATCCAAACTGCAGGAGGAAGTTTAAAGGTATAGTTCTGTCCTTTTTGATCATAAAAAGAAATTTCGTGACATTCTAAATTTAATAAATCACCTTCTTTACCATACAAATCATCACCTACAATTGGGTTTCCAATGGAAGATAAATGAACACGAATTTGATGCGTCCTACCTGTATATAATATACATTTTAAGGTTGTAAAATTTTCTTCTTTTTTAATTACATAAAATTCCGTTTTTGATGGCTTTCCCTTAGCATCAACAATTCTTTTTCCCGTAGTTTCATCTTTTAATATTGGACTTTCAACAAAAAAATGATTTTCTTTTATTATACCTTCGACTCTTGCATAATATATTTTATGTATTTGTGAATGATTTTTATTCAAAAATAATGCAGTTTCTTTGTTTAAAGCCACTAACACTAAACCACTTGTTTTTTGATCAAGTCTTGTAATTATATGAATAGTTTTTAATTTATTATTTTTAAGTAAATAAGTATAAATTGCATTATATAAACTTTTTTGCGGCTCTTTTTTTGAAGGAATTGTATTTAAATTTGCTTCCTTATTTATAACCATAAAATCATCATTTTCATATATAATATCTAAACGATGATTAAATATTTTTTCTTCTTTATTAATTTTAGATTCAAATTTAATTTCAATAATATCGCCTTTTTTTACTTCATAATAATTTTTAGATTCAAAATCATTAATATAATAAAGTGCATTTTGTCTTTTGAGATATCTTGTATATTTTTTTGATAGTTCTTCTTTTAAAATATCTTTTAAAATACCATCACTTGAAGCCTTGATTTTCATATTAACACCTCACTTATTATAACATATTTAAAAAAATAAGGAACAAATAGCTGTCCCTTATAAATTATTATAAAACTTTTGATAAAAATTCCTTTAATCTTGGCGTTTGAGCGTGATTAAAAATAGCATCAGGACTACCCTCTTCACATACTACTCCTTCAGACATAAATATAACACGATCAGAAATTTCTTTTGCAAAGCCCATTTCATGAGTAACAATAACAATAGTCATTCCTCCATCAGCTAATGTCTTTATAACCTCAAGTACATCCTTAACCATTTCAGGATCAAGAGCACTTGTTGGTTCATCAAAAAGCATTACATCAGGTGACATTGCCATTGCTCTTACAATTGCAAGTCTTTGTTTCTGCCCACCAGAAAGATTATTAGGCTTAACATCAGCTTTTGATTCAAGTCCTACCTTTTTAAGAAGCTCAAGTCCTAGTTTATTAGCATCTTCCTCCGTCATTTTTTTAGTTGTAACTGGTGCAAGCGTAATATTTTCAAGACAAGTCAAATGAGGAAATACATTAAAATGCTGAAAAACCATTCCCATTTTTTGACGATGTAAATTTAAAATTTTATCAATATTCTTTTTTTGTTCCTTATCAGCTTTTTTAGCTTTATTTAATTCATCTTGAAGCTTAATATATCCATCATCATTTTTTAATGACTCTTTATCATGTGTATTTTGATATTCATGAATTTGTCTCTTTAAAGGCTCGGTATGACTTTCAAATAATGTTTCACCTTCAAAGCTTATATGTCCACTTGTTGGCGTTTCTAGTAAATTTAGACAACGTAATAAGGTTGATTTACCACTTCCAGATGAGCCAATAATTGATACAACCTCACCTCTTTTAATTTCATAATTAATGCCTTTTAAAACCTCAAGATCTCCATAGTTTTTACAAACATTTTCAATTTTTAAAATTATATCCTTATTTTCCATTAGCAAGTCACCTTCTTCTCAAAATATTTAATTAGCTTTGATAATGTAAATGTTATTACAAAATAAATCAAACCAATTATAACATATGGTGTTAAAGCATCATAAGTTGTAGCCGTAATGATTGTCTTTACAGTCATTAAATCACCAACATAGAAGGTAGATGCAAGGGATGTTTCCTTAATAAGTGATACAAATTCGTTTCCTAAAGCTGGTAAAATATTTTTAACAGCCTGAGGAAGGATTACCTTCCACATTGTTTTAGCCTGTGAAAGACCCAAACTCCTTGCGGCCTCCATTTGACCATTATCAACTGCTTGGATACCCGAACGGAAAATTTCAGCTTGATAGGCTCCACTATTTATAATTAGAGCAATAACGCAAGTAACAAACTTAGGCATTCCTCTTGGCATTATTAGGAAGATAACTGTTAATTGAAGTAAAAGTGGAATACCTCTTATAACCTCAATATAGGCTTGGGATATATAATGCAAAATTTTTGATTTTGATAAATTCATTAAGCATAACAATATACCTAAAATAATAGCAAAAACAACACCACATAGTGATAACAACAAGGTTATTCCAAGACCTTTCATAAATTCACCAAAGTTATTAGTAAACATATTCCAAACCTTGACAATAAATATTGCATCTGAAGCATTTTCAAGTTCAGCAACTATTTTATTAGCCTCTTCAATCCACTCATTAAAAAGTCCTTTTTCTTTAACCTCTTTAATGATTTCATTAACACTATTAATAAAATCAACATTTCCCTTTTGACTAATCGCAAACATTCCGGTTCTTCCGGTTACATCAAAAGAAAAATCACATAAAGAATACTTAGTTGAGCCTTCAAGTTTTACTTTAGCAACCTTACCAGCTATTGCAATCGCATCAACCTTGCCACCATCAAGCTGAGTGAACGCATCTGCTAAATTACCAATTTGTTCAATAGACGCGTTAGGAAGCTGTTCTTTAACGTAATCATATTGAACAGAACCGCTTTGAGCTGCTATTTTAGTATCTTTATTATTTAATTGCTCAAAAGTGGAAAATTTATCTTTCGTACTTGTTTTAGTTATAACGACCTGGTCTCCTTCACCATCATCATAATAGGAAATAGACATCTCATAATTTTCAGCTCGAGAGGCAGAATAAGTAAAGCCTGATATTGCAAGTTCAGATTTACCTGTTTGAACAGATGTTAAAAGCTCATCAAAGCCCATAATTTGAAGCTCAAGAACTTTATTTTGCTTCTTCGCAATATATTTAGCAAGAGATATATCCGCTCCAACATATTTATCATCATTACTTTTTCTTGAATCAATAAATTCATAAGGAGCATAATCAGGGGAGGTTGCTACATATAATTTTGTTTTATTTTCGCAGCTTGTAAGTGTTATAGTGAAAATTACAGCTACAAAAATTATAATTAAATATTTTAGTTTATTTTTCATTTTAATTCTCCAATCTTTAATTTTATTATAAGCTTAAATTAAAACAAATCGTCGGACTTTCATAATTACCTCCAAAAATAAGCAAAGAAAAAAGGACCGCTTGATATACATTGGTCCTCTTTTTTTTAAGACCAATAATTATGACAATCACCAATTGGTCCTTCATAATTATACTCAAGTTCAAATTAAATATTAAACTATCTTTGCAAAATCCAATAAAAAAATCTACTAAAATTAGTAGATAGTAAATTATTATGCTCACAGAAAATCTGATCTTTACTATCTTATTGGTGAGTATATTTTACTCTTTATTATCATATAGTCAATCTTTTTTTAAATTAAAGCGTTTTCAAAACTAATTTTATAATGATTTTTTTATTATCCCTAAAAATAATCATTAAATTATGGTAAAATATTATTGATTTAATCAATAATGATAAAAGGAGGATGTAATTTTAAATTACATAAGATATATGAAAGATTACACAGTAAAAGCATATTGCTATAACGAATATTTAAGAATTTATGCTTGCAATTCAACAGAACTGGTTGAAACAGCGAGAAAGCTTCATGGTACATGGCCAACTGCCACAGCTGCCTTAGGTAGAGCACTTACCGTTTGTGCTATGATGAGCTTAATGTATAAAATGGGTGAGCATTTAACCTTCAAAATTGATGGAAATGGTCCTATTGGTGAAATGATTATTGATGCTTCCTATGGAGCTGTAAAAGGCTCAATTCATAATCCTGAGGTTTTCTTACAATATAATGATGGTCATCTTGCGGTTGGAAAAGCAGTAGGAAATGATGGTTATATCTATGTTACAAAGGATTTACACATGCGTGAGCCATTTACTTCTATTGCAAGACTTCAAACAGGCGAAATAGGTGATGACTTCACCTACTACTTTGCCTCAAGTGAGCAAATTCCTTCTTCTGTAGGTGTAGGCGTTCTTGTTAATCCTGATAACTCTTGTGCCGCTGCTGTTGGCTTTATTCTCCAAGTTATGCCTGGTTGTCCTGAAGAAATTCTTGCTAAGGTTGAAGAAAAGCTTAAAAATCTTAAACCTGTTTCTAAGATGATTGAAGAAGGCTACACTCCAGAAATGATTATTAATGAGGTTACAGATGGTGACTATAAAATTCTTGAGTCAAATCCAATTAAATATGAATGTGATTGTTCAAGAGAAAGATTTATGAAGGGAATTGCCTCTCTTGGAAGGAAGGAAATTCAAGAAATGATTGATACTGATGGTCATGCTGAGGTATTATGCCATTTTTGTATGAAAAAATATGATTTTAACAAGGAAGACCTTGAAAAAATCAAAGATGAATATTGTAAAGAGAATGAAAATAAAGAGTCTAGTTCAAACTAGGCTCTTTTGTTATATATACATCCTTCTTACTTGTAAAATAAATTATCCCTGCAACAAAGAAGGTAACTACTTCTCCTACTGTTATTGACAAATAAATAGCTACTTCATTTTGATTTAAAGCATAAATGCAAATGGCTGAATATAAAACCGGAATAATTAAACCACGAAGTAAGGAAATAACAAGACTTCTTATTCCACTACCAATGCTTTCATATAACGATACAATTATTAAACTAAAGCCAGAAGGAATAAATCCAATACAAATAATTCTTAAAGCATTTGATCCTTTGATAATAACATTTTGATTATTAGTAAATGGCTTCATCAATAAAGATGGCATCAACATAAATAAAATAAAACCAATAATAGTAAATATAAGCATTAAATAAATACTCTTTTTTAAAGAATCCTTAAGTCTTGCATTTTCACCTTGTCCATAGAAAAAGCCAAATATAGGACGTAAGCCTTGAATCATACCATTAAGTGGCATATAAATAAAGGTTTGAAGTTTAAAATAAACACCTAGTATTTGAACATAATCATCACCAAAGCGCTTTAAGAATAAATTAAGAACTAATGTTAAAACCGAAACTAAAGCGGTCATTATAGTTGATGGTATCGCAACCTGATAGATTTCTTTTAAAATTTTCATATCAGGAATTAGCTCTTTAAAATTTAAAGAAATATATTTATGCTTAAGACCCATTATAAAAATATAAATACAAGATGAAAATTGACCAATCACTGTAGCAATTGCCGCACCAGTAATTCCCATCTTAAAAGCATAAATAAATAAGGCATCAAGAACAATATTGACAACACATCCAAGTCCCTGTGCAATCATTCCTACGGCCATTTTTCCATGTGCTTGGAAGATTTTTTCAATCGCAATATGAATTAGTTGACCAATACATAAAAATAATAATATAGCTAAATATTCTTTACCAAGCTTAATTGTTTCCGGATTATCAGTAAACCACGAAAAGAAAAAAGGAATAATACTTAGTCCTAAAATGATGAAAATAAGATAATGACAAACTGAACAAACTAAATAAGTATCGGCTGTCTTACGAGCCTTCTTCTTGTCTCCTGCACCAAGTGACCTTGCCATTAAGGAGTTAATACCAACACCAAAGCCAACAGCAAGGGCTAAAGTTAAATTAGTAATCGGATAAGCAATTGAAATAGCATTAAATGCGGCATCAGAAATTTGACCAACAAATATACCATCTACGATTGAATAAAGTGACTGAATTAGCATCGATAAAATAGGGGGAATTCCCATTGTTAAGATTAATTTTAGATTAGATTTTTTTGTATCCATAACTCACCTCAAAAAAAAGGACTATATATTTCCAGTTTATATCAGAAACCGAAAAATATATAGTCCAAAATGACATTAATACTATACAAGATTAACTATTTTTTGTCAAGATTATTTTGGTTATTATCGCTTTGCATAACCTCAACGTCAATATTATCTAAAACTTCTTTATTGTTTATAGTTTCAACAGAAGGATTTGTTTCCTTTTCAAGGTACATATATGCAAAACCCTTTTTTTGTCTTCTAAGCTCAAAATAGCCAATTATAGCAGGAATTAATGAGCCGATAAGGTCAAGTCCTAAATCCTTCATTGTATCTCTTAAAGCTTCATGGCCTACTAAAGCTTCACCTTGATCTAGTGTTCCTCTTCCTACAAGATACTGTTGCATATTAGTTCCTAAAAATTCATCACAACTAAATTCAATAAGTTCCCAGATTACACCCATAGTTACAGTAAAACATACTGTCAAAGCACTCATTATGATAGACGAAAATCGTGTATTGTGACCATCATAGCGATTAAAAGTATTTAAAATTATATACCCTAAAATACCAAACATAATACCACTCATTGTATGAAGCAATGAATCCCACCATCCAAATTTTCCATAATAATCAAGTATTTCTCCAAAAATAATTGATCCCGCACAAAATATAATATATAAAACTTCCATTATTTCAGGAATTTTAAATCTTGTAACCTTTGTAAAAACCACAGGAATAGCAATAAGGGCTAGCATTAAAAGTGATTCTAAAGTATTAAAAATTAAAATTGACCTAATTGAATCTGTTTTAACAAAAAACAATGAAATTCCATTGTAAATTAACAAACTCAAGGTTAAGACCCAAATAATAAAAGTAAAAATAGTTACCTCAATTTTTTTAAATGTCATCTTCCTCATTCATCTATACCTCACTATTAAATATTTATATGTGTATTTTAGCATTTTTAGTATTTTTTTCAATATTCTACTAAGAAAAATTATTAAAAATTCATTTTATAAATAAATGTCTTTAATTTTTTTTCATAAAGTGAAATATAATATGTTTCAAGCAAGATACAACCAAGCTTTTCATAATATTTATAATCACATGTTTCATCTGTCCATAAATAAATTTCATGAACATTATTTTTAAGAGCTACTCCTTTTAAATACTCTATCATTTTAAAACCCATACCATGAATTTTGGAAGCAATTAATCCTAAATAAATACTATTTTTAGGCATATATGATAAAACCTTATTATGATTATAATTAATATAATCATAATACTCATATGCAAGCTTTTTATCATTATCATTTAATTTATTTATATTTTCTTTAAAATAATTAAAAGAATCATTAGTCTCTTCTTTTAAATTAGCAAGTAAAAACGCTGCAACATTTCCTTTTTCAAGACCAACATAACAATATTCATTATAATATAAATAATATCTAACTAAAAAATCATAAATAAAATTTGCAAGCTCTAAAGACATAGGCACCTCATTTTCCCAATGATCTTTAGTAATTTGATAAACTCTAGCAAAATCAGCTTCATGATATTTTCTTATTCCACTTGTCAAAATATCTTGATAGTTTGAATGCTTATTAAACCAGGAAATAGCATAAGAACATGAAAGTTCTGCCTTTAAGCCTTTAGCTTTAATATCATTATAAGCATATTCTAATAACTTACTAGCTATACCTCTTCCTTGAAGTAGGGGATCTACAACTGTATGATTAATATTAACAATTCTATCATATATTATAGGATATGTAACATATGCAAGTTCTTTTTCATTTTCATAATATGCAATTTTATTTTCTTCTATTTTAAACATAATATCATCCTTTTAAAGAATTATATCATAAAACAAAAAGAAAAGCACCCGAAGATGCTTTAAAAATCGTTATTATTTTTTCTTTTGTGACCTGTAACATATAAATATATGAAAATAGATAAGGCAATAATCATATAAATAATGCCAAAGGGGTTAACCATAAAATCAACAATATAAACAGTAATTCCAATATAAGGCTTATAATCTGCCATGTAGTAATCAATTGTAGAAAGAAAAGGTGAAACACCACCAATAACAGTTAGAATGGAGCTTAAAAGATATTTTTTCTTTAAGGCACCAAATAAAATTCCCACAATTGCTAAAATAAATATTAAAGCACTAATAATCCTCCATAAATATTTCATCGCTTTATTATTATAAAACATTAAAAGTAACCATAAGTCAAATTGTGAATAGCTTTCAATACTACCATGAATGGAAGGGCTCTTTTCTCCAAAGTTTATGACTATAAATATTATAATAGCTATTATTGAAAATATTGAAGCAATTATTCCAAGTCTTTTTCTAAATCCTTCTTTATTTTCTTTAATTGTATTTTTAATTAAAAATATTCTTATTATTAAATAAGCACTAATTGTAATAGCAAATAAGCTTATTAGTGAACAAATTAAACCACTATCAACTATATTAAATAAAAAGCCTAAATAGATAAGATTAAGCTCAAATGCTATAAAAACAATATCGTAAAAGAATAAATTCTTTACCCGAATAAATTTTAAAGAATGTATATAAGCATTATTAACCTCATTAGGTTCTTCTACTGAAGAATAATGCATTTTTATATCAATATTTCCAAATATAATTAAGTTTATAGAAATTATAAAACCAAGAGCCATTAATACAATAGCAACAATTGAATTTACAAGAAGACCAAGAATAACCTCCGTTACTAAAAAGGCACTTAAAATACCAATTGCAACATAAAAATATATGTTAAATTTTGAAGTAATTTTATTAGTTAAAATATTATTAATCTTTTTATCATTACTTTTTTCGGTTTCTTCTTTTAAATTCTTACTATTCCTTTGGCCTTTTAATATTTCATCAACTGTAACATCATATAATGTAGCTACATCTGTAATAATACTAATATCAGGTAATCCTAGACCACTTTCCCATCTTGAAATAGTTTTAGGAGATAGCATTAGTCTTGTAGCAACATCTTCTTGAGTTAAACCTTTAGCTTTACGAAGTGACCTTAAAAAGTCACCTGTTTTAATCATATCCATAAATATTCCCTCACTTTCTAACTTGATTCTATATTAGAATAGAGCAAAATTACACAATTTTAACCTAGATTTTTATCTATGGTAATGGGATGTTTTACTTTTTAATACCAGTAAGATTATTAAAATACTCTTGAATTAAATTAAAAGCTTTAGATAAGGGATAACAATCAACGAAGCAATGATTAATAGTTATGTTTAAAGTCATAACCATTTTTCTATTTTCTTCTCTATAGTTATACCAGCATATACGAGGACATGATAAGGATTCATAATTATTATCAATTAAAGGATGGGTCATTCCATCAATTGAAAGCCAAACAGGCCTCATAAGCATATCCCCTACCTTGATACTTATTATTAAGTATCCAACAAGGTGAAAAAGTATCATTTATTTTAGAAGTAAAATTACAACTTTTACCATCTACTTCAATCTCACCAATTACCTTATTTTCTGATTCTAATACAATTGCAAAATAATATTCAGATTTTTTAATTCTTTCAATAACTTCATTAATAGCTTCTTCAATTTTATTTATTTTCATATCTATAAAGCAATTTACAGTTACTTCTTTTAAATATTCTAATAAATCAAATTCATCTCCATTATGAAAAGACCTTAAAATTAAATGTTTAGTTTTAATAATCATAAAAACATCCAAAATTTTAGTAATTGCATTATAACGATTAAAACTATTTTAATCAATATTGCTTATATAAAATTATCAAAATAATCTATAATATTTAACTCTTATTCTAAATTATATTTTTTTAGCTTTCGCCATAAGGTAGTCGTACTAATATCTAACTCTTTAGCCATTTTAGTTCTATTACCATTATATTTATAATAAGCATTTAAAATAGGATCATATATATTTTGATTTTTTATAGGCTCAAAATTCTTTTTTGCCATACATCTTTTAACAAATTCAATTGAAAGTATTTTTGAAGAAGCTTCAATGACAATATATTTAATATTTTGAATAATTTCAATATCATTTCCGTCCCAATTAAGATGTGCAAGATATTCTATAACCTCATTATCAACCTTTATATTTTTTTTATATTTCAAAATAAAATTATCAAAAGTATCCCTTATTAAGCTTATTAGATCATCATACCTTGAATTTAGAGGCGGAATTTGTAATTCAAATGGTTTTAAATAATAGAAAAGTTCATCAATTATTAGCTTATTTTTATGTAGATTATTAAGTGAATCATCACTTATAAGGATGAATCTTACATCAGACTTTTTTTCTTCATTTAAATCAAATGAATCTCCTTTTGCTACATAAGAATAAAATAATCTATTTTGGATTCTTATAGGTAAATGATTAAATCCAATCAAAGCTAATGTCCCTCCATTTGCTGCAAAAATAGCTTTATTAAAGATTAAATCTTCCATTTCTTCTTCTTTGTAAAAGCAGTTTATTCTAATAAATGGACCATTTTTTCTTTGACTAAAATTGTGAATTGCTTCACTTATATTTTCCTTATCAAGCCCACAACCACTACTTATAAATAAAGGATCTGATTCAACAGATAATAATTTAGCAAGTCTAATCATATTTTTATAATCTTCTGATTTAGTTTGAATTGATTGAAAAGACGCCAATGCAACATAACCATTAGTATAATCTTCTTTATTTACATTAAACGTATGAGATACAATTGATACTGATAAAATTAATTCCTTAACTACATTTTCTAATATTACTGGTACAAGAGTGTAATTTAAAATATCTTTTTGATATTCTAAGACACCTTGATAAATTTCTAATTTTCTTAAAAACATTTCATCTATAACTTTTATATCTATACTATCAAATACATCTTCTATATTTTTACCTATAATGTCATATCCAATGTAGTTTTGAGCACTTTTATTGGCAAGCTCTATTTGATGCATACGATTTAATTGATATATTTGATTAAATGATACGTCAAGTAAAGTGTTAAATTGCGGATAATTCTTTAATTCATTATCAATGGTAAATGACATATTCTTAGCTGTTTTTAATGCATTTATTATTGAATCAATTGATGAATCACAGAAAATAGCTTCCATATTTTTCTCTTTAGCAAGACGAACAACTTTATTTCCACCTATAACAACATCAACCATATCTCTTTTAGCTTCTTCAAGCTTAATGCTTTCATCATCATTTAGCATCTCAAGTTTAATATTAGCATCAAAAACCTCATCTAGATGAGAAATATCACCGAAGGTATTTTTATATCCAAAAAGAGTTATATTTGGCCTTTTCTTTTGGGCTATTTCACAAGCCTTTTTAATTAGTAAAGCTATTTCATTTGAAGTAAGACAAATTGGAACAATTGTAAATGGTGTATTTTCTTCTAAATAAGTTGCTTGATATCCTCTTGCTACGACAATTTTAGCTTTACTTTTAGTTATTTTTTGAATAACTTCATCCATACTCATAACATCAGATAAGATAACATCCGCATTAACCTCTAATGTTTTGATTGCATCTAATGCTATATCACGTAAATACTCTTTAGGAACAACTACTAAAATCTTAGCCATAATTACAACTCCTTAAATTATTTTATACTATATTTATATCACTTGAAATAATGTTTTTCAAGGAACTTTTTTAAGATTAAAGCTTAAAGAAATTATTTAAAAATAGATTATCATTTTAAAAAAAATTATTATATGCTATAATTTTTTAGGTGATAATAATGAACTATAATGAAATTCTTTCTAATTACAAAAAATATTTTAATACTGACCTTAATATGCTTGATGAGTCATACACTGTAATTTATTCTTCAAATTACATAAATATTTCTTATAAATACCCTGTTAGTGAAATCATTAATACCACCTTCTATTGTAATAATGATGTAATTATACCTATTTGGAAAAATTATTATTTATCCCTTAATAAAGATTTTAATAAACCAGAAATTTCCTTATTATGTCAATTTTTAAGTGATTATATTAAATCAGATAACCTAAATAATAATATAAATGCATTTCTTTTTGAACTTCTCAATTCTAAAATAGATTCTTATAAACTAGAAGATTTTTTCAAACTATATAATCTCAAAAATGATGTTGCAAGGGTAATAGATATTGAATTTCATGATAAAGCTTCATTATTTATCGATAAGCTTAAATCCTATATTATTGACTCTAAAAACTATTTTTTAATTACTCATTCTCCTCTTCATATAAGTATTATTGATTATACACTTGATGATAAAATAATATCTGATATTTATTATTTAAAAAAGAAAGATAAAATCATCTTAAATATTGGTATTGGAAACAATTATCCTATTAATTTAATTTCAAAATCCTATCAAGAGGCTAAGGAAGCAATTTTTATTTCAAGAACCTATAATCTTGATTTTACAACCTACTATTCTAATCTAAGACTTGAAGAGGTTGTAAGCAATCTAAGCAAAGCTGAAAAGGAACGTATATATAGTTCTTCTTATTATCAAAAGCTTAACAATCTTAATCTTGATATGCTTGAGACAATCAATACCATTTTTAGTCGAAATTTGCATTTAACAGATGCAGCCAAAGACCTTTATATTCATAGAAATACGCTTGTATATAGAATTGATAAAATTAAAAATTTAATTGGACTTGATATTAGAGAATTTAACGATGCTATTTATTTAAAATTTTTATTAATTCTTAAAAGATATGAAAATAACGAACAAAAAAACTAGATTTTGGTCTAGTTTTTCTTTTTTTATATTTTTACACTAAATTCATCTTATGAAGAATTTCATGTAATTTTTGTTTTTCAGCCTCAGTAAGCTCAGAAATTGGATCTAAGCATTTTCCAACAGGAATTCCTTGTTGAACAAGTCCTTCCTTAATTACAGCAGGAAATGTACCCATACCACAAGCAATTCTTAATGGAGCAAGCTCGAATTGAGCCTCTAATGCTTTTTTATAATCGCCTTTAATATAGTTTTCATAAATAGCTACTGCTACCTTTGGTGCAACATTTGCACATGAAGAAATAGAACCTGAAGCGCCATACATTAAACCAGCATAAATTAATGTATCTCTTCCTACAAGAACATGGAAATCTTCAATATCTCTTGTAAGGCGGATATATTCAGCTGTATTAGTCATATCGCCTGTTGAATCCTTTATAGCAATAATATTAGGAATTAGAGCTAGCTTAGCACAAGTTTCTGGTGTTATGGTAACATTAGTCTTTGGCTTATTATTGTACATAATAATAGGTAATGTAGTACTTTGGGCTATTGTTTTAAAGTATTTATATACTTCATCTTGTGTTTGTGATACAAACATAGGAGTTAAAACAGAAACAGCATCAACACCGATTTCTTCACAAATCTTTACAAGCTTAATAGCGCCTCTTGTAGTTATGTGATTACATCCTGCGTAGATTTTAACTCTACCTCTAGCTTCGTCTTTGACAGTTTCAATTATTTTACGATATGTTTCATCATCAAAAGCGTAAAATTCACCTGTTGTTCCTAAAGGGAAAAGACCATGAACACCGCTATCAATTAAATGATTAACCATTTGTCTTAAAACAGGGTAATTTACTTCACCTTCATCGGTAAGAGGAGTAATAATTGGGGGAATAATTCCTGTAGGTGTAAAATAATTACTCATGACGCTTTACCTCAACACCAGCAAGCTTTTCATAGTACTTAACTAAGCTTGAATGGTCTTCCTTTGAATATCCATCAGCCTTTAAATAAGTCATCATTTCCATCACATTAGCAGTAAGTGGAGTTGGAGATGCAACTGCGTGAGCTGCATTTAAGGCATTATTTAAATCCTTAATATGTAATTCAATTCTGAAGCCTGGCTTAAAGTTTCTATCAAGCATCATTGGAGCCTTAGCGTCAAGAACAGTTGAACCAGCAAGTCCTCCACGAATTGCCTTATAAACAAGCTCAGGATCAGCACCTGATTTTGTTGCAAATGTTAAAGCTTCACCTACAGCTGCAATGTTACATGCAACAATAATTTGGTTAGCAAGCTTTGTAATATTTCCACTTCCAAGAGGTCCAACATAAACAGCACTACCAGCCATACACATAATTAAATCATAATATTTATCGAAAGTTTCCTTTCTTCCTCCAGCCATTACAGAAATTGTTCCATCAATAGCTTTAGGTTCACCACCAGATACGGGGCAATCCATTAATTCAATACCCTTCTTTTCAAGTTCAGCACCAATACTTCTTGTTTCAACGGGATCAATACTTGACATATCAATTACAACTGTACCAGGTTTAGCTGCTTCAATAATACCACCCTTACCTAAACATACATCACGTACTTGAGGTGAATTTGGAAGCATTGTAATAATAACGCTACATTCTTTAGCAACCTCGCTACCATTTGCTGCTTTCTTAGCACCAAGTGCTACAAGCTCATTTACTGCATCCTCACCATGACTACATACTACAAGATCATGTCCTTTTTTTAATAAATTCTTGCTCATAGGTTTTCCCATGATTCCAAGTCCGATAAATCCAACCTTCATATAAATGTCCTCCTTAGTTGTTCTAACCATATTATATAAGCATTTTCATTTCAAGACAATTGACAAAGCTTACAAACATCAAAAAAGTTTTATATATTTCTGAAATTTATTTCATTTCATTTCAAAATAAGATTTTTATATTTAAAAACATTTCATTTTTAGCATTAATTTATTTCAAAGTTTTTCTTTAGAATTAAACTTTTTTTCTTTTCATAAAAAATTTCGCTACTTAATCAATAGATTTTCAATTTTATATATGTATAATATATAATGTATAGTGGAGGTGATTTTATGAAATTTGTCTTAGCTCCTGATTCATTTAAAGGAACTATTTCAGCTCTTGAAGCTTCAACAATAATGAAAAATAATATTTTAAAGCATTATCCAAGCGCTATTGTTGAAGAACTTCCTATCGCAGATGGTGGTGAAGGTAGTGTTGATGCTGTATTAAGAGGTATTGGTGGCGAAAAAATCTATTGTAAATCAACTGGTCCTTTTGGCGAAAAGCTAAAGGTATATTATGGTATGAAGGAAACTACAGCTATCATTGAAATGGCTTCTTGTGCTGGTATTACAATACCTGATCATTTAGATCCATCTCATGCTACTACTTATGGAGTTGGTAGCGTAATCTTAGATGCGATTAAAAATGGTGCTAAAAAAATTATTTTAGGACTTGGTGGTAGCTGTACTAATGATATGGGTGTTGGTGCTGCTATAGCAATGGGTGCTAAATTTTATAATAAGGATAATGAAGATTTTTTTCCTTCTCCTTTAGAATTTGGTGAAATTACAAATATTGATTTAACTGACATAAAAAAAACAATTGGTAATGTTAAAATATGTGCAATGTGTGATATTACAAATCCTCTTTATGGCGAGCATGGTGCCGCCTATGTATTTGCTCCACAAAAGGGTGCAAATAAAAATTTAGTAAAAAAACTTGATAAAAATTTAATTTTATTATCTAATATAATAAAGGAGAAATTAAATATAGATGTTTCTTCTGTTGAAGGAAGTGGCGCTGCTGGCGGAATGGGTGCAGGAATTATCGCATTCTTTGGTGGAAAACTTACTTCTGGAATAAATACTATATTAGATTTATTTGATTTTGATTCTAAAATCAAAGATGCTGATTTTATTTTTACTGGTGAAGGAAAAATTGATAGCCAATCAGTTGATGGTAAGGTTATATCAGGTATTGCAACACGTGCTAAACGCCAAAATGTTCCTGTTATTGCCTTATGTGGAGCAATTGGTGATGTTCCTGATAAGGTATACGATATGGGTGTCACAACTATTATGAGTATTAATCAGCAAGCTATGGATTTTAAAGAGTCTAAAGCTTATTCTAAAGAAAATTTAGAAGCTCAAATGGATCATATAATAAGATTAATTAAAAATATCAAAGGAGAATAATATGAAAATTTTTGTAAGAGCACAGGATTTAGGTAAAAAGGACGCACCTACATTAGCTAAGGAAATAAAGGCATTAGGCTTTGATGGACTTCAGCTTGCGATTAACAAGGCTATTGAAGGTGAAACAGCATGGCCTGGAGAGTTAAGTGAAGCTCGTGCTAAAGAAATTGCCAAAACATTTTTAGATGAAGGTCTCGAAATTCCTTTAATTGGTTCTTATTTCAACCCAGTTCATTCTAATAAGGAGCTTGTTAAGAGCAATATTAGTAAATTTAAAATGCACCTTGACTACTCTCACTTTTTCAATACAAAATACATTGGTAGTGAAACCGGATCATATAATGATGATAAATGGACTTATAATCCTTTAAATAGAACAGAGGAAGCCTTTGAAATTGTAAAAAATACCTTTAAAGAGCTTGCCATATATGCTAAGGAAGTAAATTCTAATCTTTCAATTGAAGGTGCAGATGGACATTGCATGTACTGTCCTAAGCAATTAAAGCGACTAGTAGATTCAATTGATAATGGACATGTATTTGTAACGGTTGATGTATATAACTATTTAAATGAACAAAATTATAGTAAGGAATATCAATATCATATAATTGATGAATGTATTGAACTATTTGGAAATAAAATCAAAAATATTCACCTAAAGGACTTTACAATGGATGAGAAACCTCTTCTTAAGGTTGGTCTTGGTGAAGGATTAATGGATCTAGAATATATCGTTGGAAAAGTTAAACAAAATATTCCCGATGCTAACTTGATATTTGAGGGCGTTCCTAAAGATAAAATGGAATCAAGCCTTAGATATATAAAACAAATTTTAGAAAAGGAGTGAAATTAATGAAGCCATTATACATTAAAATAAAAGATAATGATAATGTTGCGATTGCCATTAAGGAAATTAAAGAAGGCACTGAAATAATGGACGGAATAGTTACCAAAACTACAATTCCTCAAGGTCATAAAATAGTTTTGACTGACATTAAAAAAGGCGCTGAAATTATTAGATATGGTGTTGTACTTGGCTATGCAAAAGACCTTATTCCTAAGGGCTCTTGGATAAACGAGTTTATGCTAGATCTTCCTACACCACCATCTCTTGATGACATGGAGTGGGGTAAAAAGGTTGATGTAGTTTTGCCTGAGGCTCCAAGAAAAACCTTCTTAGGATATGAAATACCAGGTGAGAAATACGCTGGTACAAGAAACATTTTAGGTATTTCTACTACTGTTCAATGCGTATCTGGTGTACTAGATGTAGCAGTTGAAAAAATCAAAAAAGAAATTCTTCCAAAGTATCCTAATGTTGATGATGTAGTCGCAATTAATCATGCATACGGCTGTGGTGTTGCGATTAACGCACCTGAAGCTGTAATTCCTATTAGATCATTAAAAAATTTAGTTCATCATCCAAATTTTGGTGGTGAAGTAATGGTTGTATCTTTAGGATGTGAAAAGCTTACTATTGAAAAACTATTAGATGGGGCTGATATTAAGCCTGAAAATGTAATTATTCTTCAAGATATTAAAGGTTTCGATAATATGATGAAGAAAATTTGTGAGATGGCGGAAGAAAAGCTTAAAAAGCTTAACCAAAGAGTAAGAAAAGAGTTACCTCTTTCTAAGCTTTGCATAGGAATGCAATGTGGTGGTTCTGATGCATTTAGTGGTGTTACAGGTAATCCTTCGGCAGGATATGCCTCTGATATGCTTGTTGCAGCTGGCGCTACAGTTATGTTTAGTGAAGTAACTGAAGTTCGTGATGGAGTTCATTTCATCGCTGAGCGTACTGTTTCTAAAGAAGTTTGTGATAAACTTGCACGTGAAATGAAATGGTATGATAATTATTTAAAGAATGGAAATGTTGACCGTTCTGCAAACCCAACCCCAGGTAATAAAAAGGGTGGACTTTCTAACATTGTAGAAAAGGCTATGGGTTCTATTGCAAAATCAGGTACTGCTCCAATTGTTGAGGTATTATCACCTGGTGAAAAGCCTACAAAGAGTGGCTTAATTTATGCAGCTACTCCTGCTTCTGATATTGTTTGTGGTCCTTGTCAATTAGCTTCTGGTATTACACTTCAAGTATTTATTACAGGACGTGGTACTCCTTATGGACTAGCCGTAGCCCCTGTAATTAAGGTTTGTACTAGAAACGAAATGAAAGAAATGTGGGATGACATCATTGATGTCAATGCTGGTCCTATCGCAACCGGTGATGCAACAATAAAGGATATTGGAACATTACTATTTAATGAAATTCTTGATGTATGTAGTGGAATTAAAAAATCTAATGCAGAAAAGCATGGACTTAAGAATTTCTTGTGTGTTTTCAATCCTGCTCCTATTACATAGAAATTAAAATGACTGTGAATATAACCTATAAGTTATGCTTCACAGCCTTTTTTTATTTAAATATATATTTCTTTTTTTAGTTAAACTTACCCATTAAAATTTTCAAACTATCATCCCTAGCAAAATTACTATCTATTAAAACTATTTTATAAGCTCATATTTAATTAATTTATCTTTTATATATTTATCAAAATAATCCGAATTTTTTTTCTTAATGTTTGTAAATAACTATTTTATTCAGGATAATTATATACCTTATTATCATTTGAATCTTTATAAAAAGTATTTTATTCGTTTTCAATTTGATAAATTCCATATTTGAAGGTAGAATTATATTTCTCAGTTTTTTTAGCTTCTCTTAAAACTATATCATATAATTCAATCAACTGTTTTTCATCCTTATTTAATTTTAAACTTTGTAATTTTTTTATTGGCAATAGTATCATCATCAAAACATAACTGATTTAAAATTGTTTCTTTTAATCCCATATTATCAATTTTAAAACTTAAACATTTATTATAATAATCTAAGCATCCAAAAATAAAACAACTTTTTAAAAATGTACTATTTGTTTCATATTCAAATCCTTTATCGGCATTACAATACATAAATTAATTTTACATCCAGTCTCTACAAAACATTAAATAATGTTTAATAGATAAGATAACCATTTTTTTATAATAATTTTGTTTTGTTACATAAAAACCATGACTATCAGAAAAACGTAATCTTACCAAATTTAAATTTGGGTTTGAAATACCAAATCCTCTACCAACAAAATAACCTAAAATGTGCTCATCATATATTGAACCAAAATCATCATCCAATGGCTGTCCATTTGTTGCGCATGCGTATTTTATCTTTTCTTTGTATTTTATATTTTTATCAAATAATTTAAATATCTCATTATTTACCCTAATTGCCAACAAGTCGCCACAATAAATAGATTGATCGTTATCTATCTCAAACACTTCTAGATTAATTTTCTCTAATTTATCATCAATATTTTACAATAAAATACATGAAATAGTTGACGAAGATGCATAAAAATATTTCTTATTAAATAAATATATTAGCTGATGTTATAACTGTTACCTTAGTATCTTCTTTTTTCTTTTTTAGAATCTCAGTTACTGTTTCACTCTTAATATAAGGAGCACATAATATCATTTCATTATCACAATTACTTATTAAGTTATAAAAACATTAGCAGTGGGTGTTTTAACTAATTCCATCATAATGTATCTCCTATTCTTAAATTAGATTTAATTACTGCCTAATTTATTGAGAAATTCAACGCTTTGTATAATGCTCTATGAATATGGAATTTATTATTTCTTTGAACAATCATTTGAGGATTTTTATAAAAAAATTCCATAACTGATTTCTTAGTCATTCGTTTCACTCTCTTATCATAATAGTCATGATTACTAATTTGACCAATTGCACTTGTTTGAATTAATCTTTGCAAAATTTCCCAGCAATGAGAATCATCATCATTCTTTATAACATCATGCATAATATTTTTAAAATCTTGGAAAGTGAAGTCTGTCTCACCAATTTTTTGAAATATACCCAATAATGAATGAATAACCTCATCTTCAACAAAGCCTGACAATTCATCTTTTATTTCTCCTATAAAATATATTGAAGAATATTGTTTTAAAACACTATGAGTTTCTTGATATGTTAATTTTTCCCTTGTTGGATACATTTCCTTAGTCTGATTTAAAAATTGCAAAATATCACGTGGTCTTAATAGTGTAAAATCTAAAATAAAATCCAATGAATCATGATTATTCAATTCTTTAGGAAAAATTGTATACCAAGTAGCAAGATTATTTGAAGAATTTTTTATTCTTAAACTAACCAGTTCTTTTATATTATCTTCATTCCAACTAAGGTAAATTGATGAATCTCTTTTAATTTTATTAATATCAGGGTCAATAACAGAAGATAAAATATCATTTCTTATTAATAATAAAACTTTACATCTCACCTTATTTTTTGACAAGAAGATATTAGTATAATTTGCTGATCTAATTAATCCAGCAATCATATCCGCTTTTTCAACTTTACATCTTAATAAATCATCAAGTCCGTCAAAAATAATAAATAATTTTTTATTTATATATACATCTTTTAAAGCTTCAAAGATTTTTTCAACAAATTCATAAATATCTAATGTTGTATTTTCACTATGTCCTTCAACACCAGCTTCCACTCCTTTAAAACTAAATTTTGCATACTTTTTTGAAGCTTTTCTAATTGATGTTGGCAAATTATCTGAAATATATATTTCATTGTTTTCTAATATTTTCACTATTATATCCAATTTTTCATTTAACTCGAAATGATTTTCAACAAGATATTTTAAAATTTCTAAGCCAATTACCCAATCCCATATCTTTTGATACTTTTGTGTACCTTCATACTTATTATCGGCCATCTTCTTAAATAATGAAAAATCAATTTCATTTAAATGTATATAGACATTATCAATCATTTTTTCTCCATCTTCAGATAATTGACGAAGCTTAGATGCATAAGCAGTTTTACCTATTCCTTTTCTTCCGACAATCATAAACTTAAATCCGTCTATTACTTCTGAAATATAATCATTAGGATCATAAAATGCTTTTTTAAATAATTCAGGATTATTGGCAAATTCAGTATCTGCGTCTGCATAACCAAATACATATTCTCTTAATTTCATTTACTATTCCTCTTTCCAATTTTAATCAGTATACTTCTTAAAGTTTTCTGCTTGTTCTATTATATCAGCATAAACTTTCTCATAAATTTCTGGAGGTGTAGGTGGATATCCAAATTGCGCTAACAATAATATGATATCTACTTGCATCTCTGCTTTTATATCTGCTCTGTTATACCAATCAGCATAACGAGACTTATCTCTAACCTTTTGATGAATTACTTTTGCAACACCATTTGTTCCTAATTTTGATAATGTATTTAATAACCATCCATAGTTTGCATTACTTGTAGGAGGGGTAGTATATTTATTTAACCATCTAGGGTCATCAGTTAATTCTGTAGGTTGTCTCCAATCTTTTTGATTAAATGGAGGATTCTCTAAAGCAAAATCAGCCTTTAAATCTTTATGTTTATCTTTTAAAAATGTATTTGCTGCTTCACCACCAAGATTTGCTGAAATACCTCTAATTGCTAAATTCATCTTACAAAGTCTTCTTGTTGTATCAGTATACTCCTGACCATAAACAGAGATGTTTCTCTTATTACCTTTGTGCTCATCAACGAATTTCATTGATTGTACAAACATACCACCAGATCCACATGCACCATCATAAACGATACCTGAATATGGTTGAATAAGTTCACATAATAAAGCAACTACAGATTTTGGTGCATAGAATTCTCCTTTACCTTTTCCTTCTTTTAAGGCAAATTCCTTTAAGCAATATTCATATACTCTACCGAATACATCTTTATCTTTTTCCTTTTGCAGATCAATGCCATTAATTAAATCTAGCAATGATGATAAGCATCCTGAATCAAGATGAAGTCTTGAATAATAGTTATCTGGAAGTGCACCAGCAAGAGATGCATTCTTCATTTCAATTTCATATAAAGCTGTATCAATTTTAATAGCAATATCATCCTGTTTCGCATTGGCCATAATAAAAGACCAACGAGCGCATTCAGGAATGAAGAAATCATTATCCTTTACATAGAAAGGCATCATTTCTAAGAAAGCCTGTTGATTAGCTTCAATCATTTTCTTTCTTTGTTCTTCAAATTTATCGTTGGCATACTTTAAAAATATTAAACTTAATACAACGTGTTTATATTCAGATGGTTCTACTGCACCTCTAAGTTTATCAGCACCGCTCCATATTGTTTGTTCAATTGACTTTTCAGTCTTTTCTTTAGCCATATAAATAACTCCTCAGTTCTAACAAATTTTGACTATATTCTAAAAATAATCTATATTAATTAATATTATAGCACATTTATACTCTTAAACACATTGTTTTTCTAAAATTTTCGACATTTTTCATCAATAATGATACACATAGTATATCCATTGCTAAAAATACGCAAGATTGATTGTTATCCTATATACTTCCTGTGAGCTGCTTTTACATTACTTTGCTTAACCATAGCATACATCAAAGTTGTATCAATGCGTTTATGACCTAGTAATTTTTGTAACTGTTCAATAGGCATTCCTTTATCAATTGCACTTGTTGCAAGTGTTTTTCTAAATTTGTGTGATGAGCCTTTTGAATTCCTGCTTTATTTCCTAGTTTTTTGATCATAATTTCAACTGCTCCAATACTTAATCTCTCATGATGTTTTCTTAATGAAACAAATAAAGCCGGATTATAGTCATCTCTAGATTTTAAATAATTATTTAAATGGAGTTTCGACCTAGCATCAAAATATACTGTGCGCTCTTTATCACCTTACTAGAATGACTAATGATAAATATAAAAGAAGATTGCAAAACTCAAATTATGATTACGAAATAAAAGATATCATTTTTGGAACTTATATTCTTGATAGCGAGGAATACTCTAATTATATTGAAGATTGCAATGATGCCTGGTTGAAACGACTTGTCATAACTTATGTTAATAAAAATAATGAGTACTCAAAAGAGGAAAAGTACATTATAGATACATTGTTTCATTACTATTATGATTTCTTGCCAAAAGCTAAAGCTGATACTGAACTCGATGGCAAATTAAAAGAGGGGATTCTTGCCTTTGCTAAGCTTATGGTAAAAAGAGGAAATGATCCATATTATTTGTAACACCATAGCGATAATATTTAGCATCCAATACATAGAACTTATTATTCAAAATCATGATTGAATCAGGTTCCAATGGGCGCTTTTCTTTTGTCTTGCCAGTTCTCGCAATCCATGTAGTTCTTGGAAAGTAATCCTCTTTATTAGGTTCACCAAAAACTTTATCGATTAGTTTTTCCCATACATGCTCAAAATGGTCAGTTCCAAAGCAGAATAATCTATCAGTTGTCTTTTCATCAAGATATTTTATCATTGCTTTCATAGCTAAGAATAACCTCTTATCCTCAAGTATGTTAGTATGAAGAATTTTATAATCTAGCATAAAAAGGTATTGATTCTTAACAATTTTTAATGCCTCTAAATCAATATTATATCTAGGGTCATTGGGAACAAAGTTTACAAACAACCAACCTAATTTTTGCATTGCTTCTTGAACACAATTTATAAAAGAAATATGTTATTTACACGAATGACACGAAAGGTGAGCAATCGTATACCTATCGTGTGAAAATACACTAAAGCCTTTTTATGAAGTTGAATAAATCCAATCCAATGCAATAAAAAAATAGGCAATTTTACTAATAGCAGGACTTGAATCCTAGCAAAAACGCCTAAAAATAAAGAAAAAGTGCTGATTTGAGAATAATCTCTCGTATCAACACAGTTGTTTCAATATGCCTATAAGAAACAGTTTTAATACAATTTAGCACCCCTACTTGCAATTGTGTAAATTTTTAGCACCCTTTGTATTAAATCGTGTAAATTTTTTAGCACCTTTTAGCACTTTATATGAGTTAAAGATGACCGTCGCCTGTCACCTTTTTTATTTTAATCTAGGAGGTTTACAAATATCTTACTTACTTGCCTCCTTCTCTAAATTTTTAGCTAAATTTGTATATTCATAATCATATTTGCAATAATTATAGTTTTCAAAATCAAAATCTGGTTCTCTATCTTTTGCCTCTGTGTTGATATAAACCAATTCATTTATAAACAACGCATCATCTAAATCACAATTAAAATTATCAAAATTTATTGTTTGTGCATTTAGATACATATCTTGTTTTTCATCATAGCAATTAACTTGATAACAAATGTCATACCTTAAAATATACTTCATTGGTTTAAAATAACGTTTAAGATAAGTATTTAATAGAATGCACTTATCAAGAAGTTTTGAGTTATCTTCTTTCAATGGCATATTATAATTTTTAACAATTATTCTTGTTTCACTATTACGATAGTCACTTGACATTGAATATGAAATATTCTCTTCATCAAAGAATTTCTCAATAAAATCAATAACAGCCGTATTAGAAACATTTTGTAATCTTATCAAAACTGATCCAACAAATCTTGATTTATTTTGGATACCTTTTAATTTCTTAAAGAACCTGATACCAGCTGCAGAATCCATAAAGTTTATAGAATCATCGTTTTCAATATTCTGTTTTCCTTCATTTGAGCCATTGGATATTTCTCTAATCTCATAATGATTTTCAACCTTTAAAATTTCAAACTTCTTTCCATTAGCATTAAAAACTGGAAATTTGTCTGCCTTTTCATCATTAGTTGAAATATGGCAAATTATTAAATTATAATCGGCAGTCTTGCCACCCCTGCTTTGTGGAAGGATATGATCAACATTCCATCCAAATTCGCTGTTACGATTATTGTAAGCACCTTTGACAATTTCACGTCCAGTAAAATCTTTCACCTTTGTGGCCTTGCCATAGAACTTACTCCAAAGTCGCATAGCGGTCTCCTTGTTTAAATCCATAGATTTTGTGTTTGTCTTTTCCATATTAAAAAATTCAGAAAGACACTTGACCTCCTATATTATTAAGTCAATCCGACAAAATCATGTGACCAGCCATAGGGCGACCTATTGCTATCAGCCTCAAAGGGCAATCCTCATAATAGCGTTGCAGAAGATTAACTAGTCAGCTTTCATAGAAAGTTATCAGTTTCATCGAATTGCATACTAATTTTACTTTAAAAAGTCGTTTTTGTCAATGAAGGCAAAAAAGTCCATCAGTATTAACCAATGGACTAACTATTATAATGTTATTTCTTTTCCGCCTTTAAACTTGAATTGAATTGTACCATCTTCATTTACAATCGCTTCGTCAAGCATAGAATTCCATAATATCGAATCGTATGTTTCTATAAACGATGGTTTATCAGCTAATTCTTTTAAGAAGCTTTTAAGTGAATCAGCACTTTGCTGCATTTCATTTCTTTTTATAAGTGCTTCTTCAATTTTCCCTTTTGTCAGATTGTATTTTTCGTTAAGAGAATTATATCTATTTGTATACTCAGTTTGATTTTGAGCTCTTGATGCGTTATCTTTTATAAGATTTTCAACTAGAATTCTGGCATCATTAAGTTCTTCATTTAACTTTTGAATGGTTGCATCAATTTTAGATGTATCAGTTAATAGTTCAATTATTGATTTTGTATTTTCAATTAATAGAGGCTTATCAACCATTAATTTATTATAAGCTTCAACAAATTTAGATTTTACAATTTCCTCAGTCAAGTTTGGTGTAGAGCATTTATCTTTACCTTTACTATATTTTTTAGTGCATTGAAGAATCTCTTTTCTATAGGTCGAATTGGAATGCCATAGTTTTACTCCATAAAAGCTACCGCAACATCCACATATTAGTTTAGAACAAAATGGATTCTTTTTTGAGTATGCATATCTAAACTTTTCTCTTTTCTTAAGCTCACTTTGAACTTCATTCCATTCTTCTTTGCTTATGATTTCTTCATGATTATTTTCGACATAATATTGTGGCAATGCTCCCTCATTTTTCTTAACGACGTGTTCCAAGTAATTCTCGACATATCCTTTTTGAAGCAACGCATCGCCTTTGTATTTTTCGTTTGTAAGAATTGAAGTAATATTATTAACTTTCCATTTACCAATCAAGCCTCCAGGTGTTGGTATTTCTTTTTCATTCAAATATTCTGCAATACCGCTCCTTGAATATCCTTCACGTAAATAAAGTCGATAAATTAATCTTACTATTTCAGCCTGCTCTTTATTAATTACAATTTTTCCATCAACTTTATCATATCCTAAAAAATTCTTATAAGGCATAGATACTTTACCTTCTTTAAAGCCCCAACGCTTACCAATTTTAACGTTTTCACTAATACTTCTTGATTCTTCCTGTGCAATAGCTGCAAGCATAGATAAAACCATTTCACTTTTTGAATCAAAGGTCCATAGATTTTCTTTTTCAAAGAATACCTCAACTCCAGCAGTTTTTAACTTCCTGATATATGAAATGGTATCAAGGGTATTTCTTGCAAATCTTGAAATTGACTTTGTAATGATGAGGTTTATTTTTCCCTCAAGAGCATCCTCAATCATTTTATTGAATTGAACACGCTTCTTTGTATTTGTGCCAGATATTCCTTCATCCGCATAAACATTGATGTATTCCCAGTCTACTCTTGACTGAATATAACCAGTGTAATAATTAACTTGAGCTTCATATGAAGTATATTGTTCATCTGAATCAGTTGAAACACGTGCATAAGCAGCTACTTTTCTTTTCACATTGGCGACAATACTTTGATGCGTTAAAGGATTAATCGTTGATGGTATTACTCTGACTTTACCCATTTTCCATCAGCTCCTCTTTTTAGATTTTTTTCTATTTCTTTTGATTTAATTCTTGCTTTTTCTTTCATTTCAGGAGTCCAGCTATTTTTTCTAGTTGGATCAGTCCATTTAATTTCATCAATTTTTCCATCAAATAAATGAATTTCTAAAACATTGTTAGGCTTTGCAATAATATAATCTATTTTCTTATTGAATAAATCTTCATCAAATTCATCAATTCCAAGATAACTATTAATAGCCTCATATAATTTTTCTTCAGGTATTTGCTTTGAGTCATTACAAAATTTCTTACCTTTCATATTAAAGGTTGAACAAATCCAATATTGATTATATTTGGTAGTCTTATGTTGGTAAGTGCTACCGCAGCAACTGCATCTTATTTTTTGAGTAAATGGATAAGTAATATTTCTCTTACTGACATCAAGTTTAAACCTTTTAGCTCTTTCTTCCTTAATTAACTGAGCTTTCATAAAAGTCTCTTTGTCAATGATAGGTTCATGGTCATCTTCAACATAATATTGTTTCAATTCACCTTTATTTATTTTCTTTTTCTTACTTAGAAAATCAGGTCTAAATGTAGTTTGAAGCACTCTATCTCCTATGTAATTAATGTTTGTAATTACTCTTAAGACATTACTCTTTATCCATTTTCCACCCATTGTAGGTTTAATTCCTTCTTCATTTAAAGCCTTAGCAATTGCCAAAACTCCTAATCCATTAATGTACATATCAAAAATTCTTTTAACTATTTGTGCTTGTTCTGGAACAATCTCTAAAGTTCTACCATTTAACTTATAACCAAAGTTATCATTGCCACCCCACGCTATTCCTTGTTCAAAATCCTTTTTAATACGCCATTTCATATTTTCACTTACTGACCTTGCTTCCTCTTGATAATAGCTTGCAAGAACGGTAAGCATAAATTCGCCTTCTTCAGATAATGTATGCATCTTTTGTGATTCAAAGTATACATCCACATTAATGGCCTTAAGCATTCTAACTGTTTTAATTACTGTTTCTGTGTTTCTTCCAAATCTACTGATTGATTTAGTAATTATCATATCAATTTTTCCCGCTTTAGCATCTTCAACCATCCTTATGAATTCAGGTCTATCTTCTTTAGTTCCTGATATGCCTTCGTCAGCATAAACGCCAGCAAATTGCCATTCAGGATTAGAAGATATTAATTTGTTATAATGACTTACTTGACTTGAAAGTGATTGTAGCATTGCATCTTTATCTTTTGATACACGAGCATAAGCACAAACCTTTTTTAGTTTCTTAATTGGAGCAATTGCACCAATTTCTGTTACTATTTTCATTATTTATTCACGTCCTTTCGCTACTATACATCACTCTATTATCGTCATTTATCAAGTCATTTAGACGATAAATGCTGTCAGGTTTGATACAATATTTCTTAGCTAAAAAAGACTCAGATTTTATGGCATCTTCTTTTGAAATAATTTGCTGATTCAACATGCTTTTAATAATAATTAATGAATTGTAATAGTTCCTAATGTTATCAAAATTTAGCATTTAGATACCTTCTTTCGTTCATTCCAAAAATGGTATCTGCATGAATCATTACAAAAGGTTTTCTTTTTCTTTCCTAGAATTAATATTAATTTTTGGCCACAATATCTACATACATTAGTTTCTTCTTTTTCAGCGAGTGCATTTCTTACTGATCCAATTGATATGTTTAAAGTTGATGCAATTTTTTTATATCCTAACCTATCACTATTAAGTTTTATAATTTTATTTTTTGTCTTAGCGTCCATATTCTTATGTCCTCCTAGTCCTTTGATGGCAAGAAGTCATTAAATTTGCCGAAGTATTTTGTACTTTCTTTTAAATATAATTTCATGACTAATTACTACCTGTGACTAAGGCTTGACGAAACGTAAAAAGTTTGGTTGAACATAAAAAAAGAGGCAAACAAATGCCTCAAAAAATTACATATTATCTACCACAAAATTTCAAAAAATCTGGATCATCAATTAAATCATAAGGTATTCTTCTTTGAACTGTTGCTATTTCATCAGCCGCATAAATAATCCCTGAATCATAATCTTTTAAACTTCCATCTTCAAGAAAAGCAATTCTTGTTGATTCGATTTCATTCATATTTTTTAGAAGTATCCATACCTTATCACCAAGTTCCATATCAGCCCTTTCAGGGTTAAAACAGTAGGCCTCAGGTTCGCTTTTAAACACTGATTTGATTAGTTCTTCGCCTGTTGAATAAAAGCCTTTGTAGGCCCTTTGTAGCGATTTTTTGTTTGGAAGAATTAACCTTATAACAGTATCCCAATGATTATCAACTACTAAGCAATAACCATGCTCAGTATCATATACCCTTGTTATAATCGTTCCATCCATTAATTTCCTTCTATCCCAGAAGAATCTACCACCTTTATACTTTGGTAAGTTGTCTTTTTCTAATATCATATTTTGCATTCCTTTCACTTATTATATAGTGGTTTGAAATGCAAATTTCGACAAAAAATTTAAACTTTTTTAAAAAAATTAAAATAGTCTCATTTTTGTTTCATAATTGTCTCAGCATTGCTCCAATTTGGCTAAAATGCTTTTAACTACAGCTAAATATTTCTCTAGTTCTTTCTTATCTTGTTTGCTTTGATTTTCGTTATTTACTAGATCTTCAGTTTCAATAATTTCAGTATGTAAAATACCTACAAGAGCCTTTCCTTCCTTTTTAGTCAACTCTAACATTTAAAACACCTGCTTTCTGAATTTTATTTATCCGTACTTCAATATTCGATTCGATTTTAGCAAATATTTTATCTTTGTCAAATGAGGCTCTGATGACACATCTTGATTTTTGAGAAAAAAAGAAAAAAGAGCTTATTTTAAATTTTTGAAACAACTCAATTAAAAGCGTTTTTTCTCAAATTATTAAATAAACACCTACGAAAACATTTTCATTATTTTTTTGCATTTTAGCTCAAATATACCCATTATGACTTGTTATTTTTATTATAGTCAATAACCAGTTGAGCTTCAGCTTCAGTTCTATAAAGTCTTGATTCTCTTACTCGGTAGCCACCTCTGCCTTGAGGATATCTTATTAAACAGAAACCTCCAGAAGATTTTATTACATACACTTCTTTAACAAATATAGATGATTCAATAATGAACGTTTTATCACCTGCTTGAAACTTTGAATTCATTTAATCATCCTTCTTTCTTTTTATGCATAAAAAAACTATTTTAATTTACTTCATAAATTGTAATTTATATAGTTTCAATTATAAATAATTAATCTATATATGATAATGTATCCTCATAAAACAATACATTTTTGCCTTTAGGTACTTTCTTAATAACTTGAAATACATTATATACATCTGGATATGGCGATATTAAGCCCATACACATCATACCAAAACTTAAATTACATATTGTCGAATTATTTAGTAATATGAAAATTAACATTGGAATGATTCCTAATATAAAAGGTAATAAGCACATTATAATAAATCTTTTTTTGCACATAGGATAAGATGCTAATGCTACAAATGTTATAGGTTTTATGAATCCTATACTAACATTAACATTTTTTGGATAAACAATTCCATGTAAAATTTCATGACCAATTAATAATAAAAATCCTATCAAAAAACCTAAAATTAAAAAAAGTGGTTTTATTGATATAGCACTATTAAATACTTTAAGAAATAAAACTGCAATACATAGTATTACTAAGAATATGCAAATAGGTATTGCTTTTACTTGTATATTTTCTTTATCGTTAGTAATTGAAATCATTTTTTTATTTGTATTATATTTTTGATAATTAATAATTTCATTTTCTTTTATAATACCAACAAATTTTAACCTTGCCATACTAACAACTCCTAATATTAATACCAATTATATTTGATTCATAAAAATATCTTTTAAAGATATAAAAACATTGATGTTTCACTTCTATTATACACCAACCAATCAAATCAAAAAATATCAAGTCCTAAGAAAAAATAAAAAAAATGCCTCCAGGATTTTACTCCCAGAGGCTATATAATTTAAAATTTAATAAAATATTTTCTTCCACACTCTTTGCAAGTATAGACTTTATTCTTTTCTTTTACGAATTCCATCCTCATGCAGTATGAACAGAAAGCTTGGCATTTGGAATTTCATGAACAGATGCCTCTAATGAATCATAGCATCTTAGTATTTACTCCACCTCTTCTTTACTACGTACTCTTTTAAATCCAAAATTTGTTTTAATAAATCTTTTATAAACTACATAATTTTCTTATTCTACATATATTTCTTCTTTTACATACAGTTCATTATTACAACAAATATATTTCAAGTCATCATCATCTTTAATGCTAAAGAATGGAACCCTATTCTTGTTGTAATAATCGAATACACTATCATAAATCACATATTCATTATTTGGATACATCTTTAAAAAATCATCAATGTCATCCTGACGGATAATATAACCAAGTAGTTGTCCTATTCGATTATTATCAACTCTTATATTTTTATCAACATACACGGAGTCATGAAAGGTGAAACTATTAGGTATAGTTTTAACCAAAAATGTTTCATCTGTTTCACTTTTATTGTCACTTGATTCATTACTATTGTTTTCATAATTAGAATTTTGATTAAAATAGTCTTTAGAAGATATACCAAGTTTCATAAGAATTTCGAGAAATTCATTATCCGATTTTAACGTATCGACATCAAAATTATGAGTTAATTCTTCTTCTTTTGGAGGATTTGATACCCTAGCAACATAAGGAATAGCAAAAGTCTTATTATAAGATTTCAATATTTCTTTCATAGTGTTGATTGGACATGGTAAATCGTCTTGTAGTTTTTTTATTTCATAAGTGGTTTTTAGCATATTTGTACCACCAGTTAAGACGCAAAACCAATCGGAAGACTCTTTCCAAGCATAAACTTCTATGCCTTTCGCAGCTTCTCCATATTGATAATACTCTTTATATTTTTCAATTATTTCAGGATTTTTCAATGTATTACCCTCCATATTATTTCCACAAGAAGAAATTGATAATAATCCTATAATTAAGAATAGACATTTTTTTATTAATCTCATACTTATTCACCTCATTAAATCATATTACTCACATTAACTTGATAAAAACCTACAAATTCAGAATACGATGGAAAGCCAGTTGTTCTATCACAGGATTCAGGATCATAAATAAGATTACCTTTTCGATCAAGATTTGTAACAGCTGTTCCACCTGGCTTATGTGACCATGTTCCATCATAATTTTGCCTATACCAATGATAATCTCGATTTGGAGCTATTACTAAAGCTACCTTATAATATCCTATGTCACAAGCATCATATTTACCAATGGGTTTAAATGAAAATTGTAGTTTTGTCCATCAAGTAGCACATATTCATATAGTTTTGAGCCTGTTAAATAGTTTGAATCATACGGATTATAGCTTGAATCACTTGCTCCTGGTTGCATAAAACCATGAAGTTTTGTATTTAGAGCATATGCATAGCAATTGTAGTTACTCATACTATTATTATTCCATTCGCTTGGTTTATATTCCAACTCAGAACCATTTAGAGGCATATAATTTTCTGATTGCATCCATACATTCATATTGCCGATACATATCCTACCACGGTTAGAATCTAGAGTTGACGTACCATTATAATGACAAAAAAATCTAAAAACATAAACAGGATGGTCAAAATCAATTGTGTATGTTGTAGGATTGCTTCTATTAGTTGGTAAGGCTGTTTCTTTTGATAGCAAATCAAATTTATTAGACCACCCTTCACCATTTTTAATTTGCAATACAGCCGATCCATTTGAACTGGATAACCATTCATTAGAAACCGAACGCCAATAAGCTAAATCTACTTCAATACGTGTAACAGGTGAATTAAATGAATATTCAATCATTGCTTCGTTTTTAGGAATTCCCTTGCGAATAGATGACATAACAATATACTCGTTGTGAATATATCCTGTCCTATATCTTCTTGTTCTAAAATCCAAGCCATTATCAAGGCTGTGGCTTACAAAAGTGTTTTCAGTATATGAATCAACAGGATAAGCATCAGCATAGTTATAATCTGTAGGTTTAATTTGATAAACCTTATCTCCAGTTACAAAACTATTGAAAAAAGCAAACATAAAACTATCAATTCTAATGCCACCAGTATAAGAATTTCCTACAGAATAAGTATGAATTCCACAAACGTATGTATTGCCATTTATTGTCACTCTATATGGTGAACCACTTTGTCCACCTTCCGTATCTAAATTTGTTCTATAGTACCAGCCATTATCTTCAAATTTAGTCATAATTCCTGTAGAACTATACATAAAACCATTTTTGCTACCTGGATATCCAAAAGTTGTAATTTCATAATCTTTTTCGTAAAAATTGCTTATTTTACCAAACCAACCAGTTTGATTACCTATAGGATTAGATAATTTACAACATCCCCAATCTTTTTGTTGATTTAAATAATATTCTTTTTCAATATATGAACGTTCAATTTTGACTCCACCATATGGATCTACATTTCCATTTCGAGCTGGATAATAATAAATTTCATCAGCGAAACGTGGATTATTTATATGGTCTTCGTAATCGCCACTATTTGTTACATCACCATATAAGCAATGACCGGCAGTAACCAACAAATCGGGCCCTTCTAAAAATCCCGTTCCAATGAAATACATATTATCCTGATTCCCAGTGACATTATTTTGAACAACATATTTTATAACTAATTGTCCAGCCGCTTTATAAGGCCATGAATTAGGGTTAGAAATCAATTGTCTATCATCAGAACCTATTATTGATTTCATTGAATAATTACATTTTTCAGTTCCAACAATATTGTCTGAAGTAACAGAAGATGATTCATCAGTGTTTATTATTTTTGTTTGATTATTTGAATGAACATTTTTACTTATAGACTTTTTTGAATTGCTAGCATTATTTGAATCAAATGCAAATTGCCTATATGAATAATGATTTTGATCAAAATTTATAAATTGTAAAGTGTTGTTAGTATAATTTTTAGTTGCGATATTCCATTCTTGTTCATTACTTTCAATTATACTTTTTGAATAATTACTACTATCATTATTTATAATTGTATCAACTTCCAATGCTTCTTGCCCATCTATATAATAACTTTGATTTATTTTTTCTAGTCTAGGAGCATCATTTGAATAAATAGTATTGTGAGATTTTGAACTAACACTTAAGTGTGCAAAAAGTAAAACAGTTAAACTTAATAAAGCAAAAATTCTTCCTTTCATTTTTTCCTCCACATAATTAAAAAACATAGTTGTTATAGCAATAAATCAATAGATAATTTGAGCATAATTAAAGTTGCCTTAATTATTTTCAAATAATATGTATTTTTCATTCTTTCCATATACGCGCCCCCAATACGTTGAATCGACTTGAAAATGTTAAAGTTCATTTAATTTTTTTAGAGTTTAGACAACACTTCTTTCGATAATATTTTAACACAAATACACCTAAAAAGCAAATTTATCTCCAATGCATGCAAATAAATGTATAAAAATGAATATATTTAATTGAAAAGTCAGAATTCTTTTTGCTTATTTATTCTTTAAAATGTTAATAGTAGCCTCAATATTTGTATTTATCCAAGTATCTAAATCACCATAAGTTGAGGTAATATAGTTCTTAACATCATCAGTCATTTGGTTAAGTGCGATATCTCTTGCTTTAAGTAAAGCGAGCTTTTGACTTGCTTCATCAAACTTATCTTCTTTTTTCAAGGCTTCAACATAGGTTTGAAATACTGATCTAACAGCATTGATAATTATCGTGGTTGCTGTAGATAAGAAATTAGCAGCTTTGTTATTCTTGATTTTTGAATTGATTAATTGTACTAATTTTGCTCCTGCTATTGAAAGTAAAGGAAGCACAATTGATGTTACTACTACACTTATAATATTGATTAAAATTTCGTTCATGATTATTTATCTCCTTTCACATGAATTGAATTATTTTTAATGTGGTCATCGACCTTTTGTTCAATCTTAATAATTCTTGAATGTAAGTCGTCATATTTCTCTTCTAGCTTATCAAGTGTTTTTTCAATTCTGTCAATTGATGATTTGATATAACCAACATCAGAAATAAGGACACCTTCATTCTTTCCTTCTTGTTTATGGTCTCCTTTGTTGTTTCTATGGAATGCTAAGAAAGCAAAAAGAATAGATGACATTGTTCCTACAATACTTATAATTGATAAAACGATATTTGTTGCATCCATTAAACCTCAGCCTCCTTTTTAAAATAATCTAGTGCTACTTTTAATTCGTTCTTATAAAGTTTCTTATCTGGTGCAGTTTTGAACTTTGCTATCCATTTTTTTACCTCATTTGAAAGCTCTAAAGAAAAAGAACCAGTCACCTTGTATCTTTCAACAATGCTTCTGATTCTAATTAAGTGGTACATGTTCTTTTCAATAAAATTATTAGAGTAAAAGAAATCATAGTAAGAATATATTTTCTTGCACCAGATCTTTATTTTCGAAGGAAATACACTTATATACTTTTCTACATCTGGTCTTATAGTTTCAGACATATACACAAGATTATCTGGAAATGCCATAATTTCATCATTAAAGATTTCATTGTACTCATCGTAAAAATCACTAAATTCCATCTTCATTCCCCAAGCTCTAAGGCCATAAATGAAATATTCCTTCTTTCCATTATTCCTATGAGTCATTCCTTTGAAGTCCTTTAAAACAACGATGTAATCTTCATCGCTATTTTCATTTGAAGTTCCAAAAGCGTATGAACCGCATCTATACATTAAGAGCACTTCATCATCTATAAATTCATTTTTAATAAAGTCCATTTCTAAATCCTCCTATCTATATGCGTAAACCTTTTTTACATAATGGGATGTTGTATTACAGGTAAAAATCAATGCTTTTTCACTTGATGAAACACCAAGTACAAGAGTATGATTTGCACCACCATAAACATAATCAACTGTGACATTTGACATTCCACTCGATCCATTTCCTGGAATTGCAACCAATATACCTACACTTAATTTCACAAAGAATATTGTCGAATTATAAGTGTTATATTCATCCTCATAAAGATAAATTGTGCATTTATTTGAAGTGCCATAGTTCTTCTTTGTATAAAAACCATAACGACTATCGACGTACTTTACTGCATCTTGATAACCACTACTTGCTACAGATAAAGGTGTTTCAATATAGTTAGGTTTGAAAGTTGAATCAAGAGTCAATGATGTGGTTGTTTTTGAGTATTTTGCTATGGTCATTTGATAAATCGTACCATTATTATGGAGGTTTTGCTGTGTAAGTGTTGGAAACGATGCACTTTCGACCTTTGTTAATGTTGCCGTATTATTAGATAAATTTATCTGAATAATTACATATCCATTCTTAGTTGAATCTAAAGAAATATAAACTTGACTACCTTCTTCAACATATAATCTTCTTCCATAAATTTGAACATAGCCACTTTTAAATGTTATGTAATTGTTAGAAGCTGATACAGCAAGCTCTCCTCCTAAGCCTCTAATTACTCCATCAGCTTTTAGACCTGTTAAATGATAATTGATATCGGCATCTTGCTTTGAAGATACGCTACTACCATCGAATGTTATTTTTACTAAAGCCATCTTAAGACCTCCTTATTTTTTACTTAGCAGCTTAATTTTTTCTGTTAAACTAACTCGATATTCACCAAGAGTCACATTCGCAGTGTGTATGTTTCCTTTAAATGTGATCTTTGTAATCATGGTTTGATATGTTTTATTTGGTGTAATAAACTCAATAAAATCACCCACGTTTAAGACATCAAACAAAGGTGCGATTTTGTTATTTGCCAAATAATCGAATGTAATTGAATGTTCTAGGGATGATGTTAACATCTCTTTTTGAGCGGTTGTGTATAAAGAATTATAGTCACTATCAGAGTAAGTTTTAGCTAGTGAATTAATTGATTTATAACGTTTTGTATTATCATTTTGATTTGAAATTGTGCCATCAGTGAAAAGATAATAATTGATTGTATTTTTGTATGTAACATTTGAATCTTTAGGATAAAAAGTGACCTTATTTACTGCTTGCGTGTTATTATCAGTAATCACTAAATTACTAATACAGGCAATACTAGATTTTAAGGTCACTCCTTTTTTACATTTTGTAATATGAAGGTCAATTCCTGATATCTTTCCATTATCATAAACAAGGCTATAAACTAATCCAATTGAGTAGGCTTTATTTAGAGTTGAAACAACACTTGAAATAGAATCTACTGTGTCTTCTTCAAATGTTAATGCTCCATTTACTACTTCAGCATCTCTACTGATTGTTAAATAGCTCATATTTTGAAGCGAATCAGAATTAGAAATAAAAGCCTTTTTTATTAAATTCAAAAGATAAATTGATAGATTACCAGAATATGATGTTAACTTCATCTTATAATCTAAAATCGATATAAAATCCTTCGTTTTAACCTCTGTAACATGATTTTTCAAATCAATTGAAGTGATAATTCCTATGTAGTTTATCTTCTTATTTTTAACAATAAGGTAATCTCCTACACTCGAATTAACTGCTTCTTTATTGATTTCAAAAGATGAACTTTGAGGTATGACATTATCAATAATAATCGTGAAATTATCATTAGCGTATCCATAATCAAGTACAGATAAAGTTAAATAATCTAAAAATATTACTTCCATTAGTTACCTCCATACCCTTCAAGAAGCTGAATATTACAAGTCGTTTTAGCATTGACTCCAGGACTAAATCTTATCTTCTTTTCACCTTTATCAATGAATAAAAAATTATCACATGAAAAATCCTGCATTTGATAAGCATTTTTAGCTACTCCATTTTCAGTAATAGTTATAAATTGGTCTGATTCATCCGAATTAACAGTTATAATGCAATCATCCGATTTAACCATAATTTTTAGTGAAGATATAATCGTATCTCCATCAAGAATATCAACTCTAGGATTATTAACCGCACCAGCAATTATGATATTTAAAGGTGCTTTTACTTCTCCATTATTCTTCACATAAATTTCACCATTATATGATGAGCTATAAATATGAGGATAACCAAATGGAAATGTTTTACCTTTTACATCTTCATTAACTGATATTTGATAATTAACCTTATTAAACCACAAAGACAATTTATCCAAAGATAATGCACTTTGAATCGTATTACTTTGAAGCTCAGTTTTGGTTATTGATTTAAATGAAACATAAGCATATTTTGTATCTTTCCCATTACTATAAAAAAGTCTTAATTCATTAGAACTTCTAATAAAATCAAGGAACTTTGAATAACCATTATAACCATTTAAAAATACAACTTCAAAATCAAGTGATGTTTGAGGATTTTTAATTTCAACACAGGTATATCTATTTGAATAAGCTACATAAGTATTTTTCTTTTCAACTCCAAGATTACCGATGCTTGAAATCAATGAAGATGATCTATAATCAAAAAAATAGGTAGTGCCTATTTCATTTACAAGATATAACTTTCTCATTATAAATAGGCACCTCCTAACGCTTTATTTATTGAATCAACATCAAATTCAGATGATGATGTATTTACTGTTACATTGTTTGTTGTTTGGCTATTATTTGTAGTTGAATAGTTAGATGTTTTATTTCCATTAAGATTGAAAGTATCACTAAACCAATCTCCAACTGAACTAAACCATCCTTTTACATTACCCCATGCTTTTTTAGCCCAACCTGACATTGCATCAGTTGCTTTCTCAATTGTTCCTTTTACACCATCAACTGCTCCTTTAAAAAAGTTTCCAATGTTCTCTCCAACCTCACCAAGAAAGCCTGTAAAACCTTTAAATTTATCTTTAAGCCAACCAAACATTCCACTAAATTTTTCAGTTATACTTTCAACTACACCAGATACCTTATCAACTATTCCACCAGCAAAATTAGATACTCCATCACTTATTCCTTCAAAGATATTTGATATATTATCTGCAAGCCATTTAATTGCATCAATTATCCAATTTAAAATATCTAAAATAGGTTTTAATAATGTATTTAAAAGTTCTAATGCAGGAGATATAACTGTTTTAATGACATCCCCTATTGTCTCTAAAATTGGTTCAAAAGCTGATAAAACCGAACTAATTAATTGAAGCTGTAATTCTAAAGGTGTAAGCAATACCTTAATTAAAGGTTCTAGTAGTTTTATAATGCTTGAAACAAGCTCAATAACAATTTTCAAAACCTTAATAATTGGTTGTAATAAAGTAACGATGACTTTTAAGATTGGCATTAAAATTGAAGATAAAATCTTAACTACATCACCAACTAAAGAAACGACTACTTCGATAATATCAACTAAGACGTTTAAAACATCCATGATAGGATCTAAAACAGCATTTATTAATTCTAAAATCGCATCAACTAGATCAGCAATTAAGTCAATAACTACACCTAGAACTTCCATGATTGGTTCTAATATTGTCGTAATCAAATCTACTACTTTGCCAATTAATGAAGTTATTACTTCAAAAATTCTCTTAATTAAAGGCATTAATTTTTCAAGTAAACCAATAACTACATTAATAATTGATTCAAGTGGAGGTAATATCTTATCAATAACCTCAACCAACATATCAATTACTTTATTTATTAAACCCATTATCGTCTTAATAACTGGCATTAAAGAATTAACTATTTCTTGAATAAAGTCCATTACTTTATTAAGTAGTTTTGAAATGATATTTATAATATTACCAAGCAGTTCTCTAAACTTCTCATTTTGAAGCAAGATAACAGCTAAAACTGCAACAAGACCTACAATACCAAGTGTCGATGACTTGATTGCTCCACCAGCTATTGTAATTGCTCCTTTTAAAGCTGTGAGTCCTACCTTAATTTTTGAAATTAAAAGTATCAGTTTACCAATGATAGCTAAGACTGGCCCTGCTGCCGTTACAATTCCAAGTAGTGTCCCAATAAACACCTTCATACCTTTTGATAGATTATTCCACCAATTAAGTGTGCTTTTAAGGGCTGGTATGATCTTATTTGTGATCATTGAAACCAAGCTATTTAAAACTGGAAGTAAGGCTTGAGCAAGTTCATTTTTAAGGCCTGTTAATGCTTGTTTTAATCTTGAAATGGCATCAGTAAATTCTCCTGCTTTTTCAGCATCTTCATTTGATACAATTCCAAGTTCTCTACATTCATTTCTTAGTCCTTCTATTTGACTTGTTGAAGCGGATATTACTTGAGTAAGCTCAGCACCTAATTTATCACCAAATATTTCATTAGCTACCGCAGTTCTTGAGGCTTCATCACCTACTGAAGATAGAGCATCTCTAATTTTCATGAAGGCCTCATCAGTATTAAGACCAGCTAAATCCTCACTAGTTAGTCCAATAAGTTTTAGCTTTTCATTAACGCTATCAGCACTTCCATTTGCAATATCTCCTAAAAGAGCATTAACCTTAACAAATGCTTTTTGTAATTGGTTTTGATCTACTGCTAAAATCTCTGCAGCATAGCTCCACTCCTGGAATGCTTCAGCAGATAGATACACTTTAGATGCTGTATCAGCTAAGTCATCTGATGCAACAAGTGACTTATAAGAAATAGCTGATAAAGCTGTACCTGCTGCAACAATAGGAGTCGTCACATACTTTGTTAATTTATTACCAACTCCTGCTAGCTTATCCCATTTAGCATTACCAAGTTCTAGTATCTTTGTACTAGTATTTTTAAGCTCAGTATTTAGCTTTGAAACATCAGCTTCAGCATACTCTACCGCTCTTTCAAGTTTCTTAAATTCAGATTCACTTATTGCACCAACTTTGACTACTTCCTTAGCTTCTTCTAATTTTTGTTTTTGAAGTTCTAATTTCCTCTTTGTAGAATCTAAAACCTCATTTAATTTAGTTTGTTTATTCTTCCATAAATCAATATTTGATGAATCATATTTAAGTCTTTGATTAATAGCTTTTAAGTCGGCTTGTTGTTCTTTTAATTCTGCACTTACTTTACCTAAGGACTCGTTAAGTTCAGTAGCATCAAGTCCTAATTTAATGTTTAAACCTTTTATTGTTTCAGCCATTTACTTAACCTCCTATAGTAAAAAATTGTCAATGTCAGATTGTGTTGCCTCTCTTGATGAGCTTTCACTTCTTCCCATTGACTCCATAAATAAATCAACAAGCTCAAAATAAGTATCAATCTCAATCAAAAAGGCATCCGATAGTGAGATGCCCATTTGAGATAAATTAAATATAATATTACTAGTCGCTTGATGCTTCCGTTTTATTTTCTCTGGGACTTTTGTTTTGCTCTTTTGTCCCTGGAAAGAGTAAGCCAAATACACCAGTTAATTCATTCATAGCTTCAGTGCTTTGGAACACTCCAAACTCAAAAGTATCCATAAACTCTACAAATGTTTTCTCTTTTGCATAAGGCTTATGTAAGATATAAATAATTTGGAACGATGTATTAATAACTCCTGACAAGCTACCAATAGAATCGCTTTTAATATTTTGTATCTTATCTAAATCTTCAAACAAATCAGTACCAAAGGTAGACTTGTAATCTATTAATGTTTTTAATGAGGCATGAACAGGTAATTCACGACCTCCAATCTTAATAATACTATCCATTATTTAAGTACAGGCAAAACAGGTGCAACACTTAAGAATGTCGCATAGTTTGCGTCTCCTTTCGAAGCTGTAATATGTGTTGTGTAATTATCCGCATCAATAGCAATAGGTCTAGCTGTAATTGTTAAAGAGATTGAGTTTGCTTCAACTGAATCAGCTTTACTCTTAGTTGCTTCATTAATTGGTGAGGCAGTACATAAATAAAACCATGTTCTTCTTGCCTTAGCATCGCCTTGTAATTCAAAACCTAATGCAAAAGTAACTACTTCAGCATTTACAATTTCTACAAGATTTCCATTATCAAGTTTCTTATAACCTAAAATATCAGCTTTGAATTCATCAATTAATTCAGTGAGTTTTAAGGTTAGAGTTCTACCTGCATTTTGAATTAATGTAGCCACTACTTGATCATCGGCATAAACCTGTGTTGAGCTACCAATTAAATCACTTGAAAACTCTTGTGCTCCTGGAAGTGCAACTGGTGTAGCAAACGACCAAGTTCCATCAACAGGATTAAATGTAGCCTTAGAATAATGAACATTCTTAAGGCCAAAAGTTACAATATTATTTGCCATTTAAAAATCCTCCATTTCAATTTCATAAACTCGATTTATTGATTTATCGCTATTATGCGTTTCACTTAAAACCGAGAAACTTAATCCGTTTTTTAATAACGTCTTCTCTAAAGTTCCCTCAATAGTAAGGTCTTTTTTCTTTGTGACAAGAGTAATCTGAACGCTTGAAACATAAAAAATAGGAACATCGTCATGATATCCCTTTGGCTTTTTAGTTATTTCTTGGTAAACGATATATGGCATTGGAGCATTTTCTTCATTGTCATAAACATTTACTGCATAGAATACTTTGTCTTTTAAAACTTTATCTAGAATGGAATAAATAGTTTCTAATGTCATAGGCTATCCTCCATTTATAATCTTTTTAATATCTTCAAGCATTTCAGGTGTAAATTCACTGTAAGCTGGCCTCATAAAAGGTTGTGCTGCAACGTGACGTCCACTTCTATGTTTGAATCCAAGTTCAATTAAATGAACCAATCTACTTTTAGTTTTCGATGAAATATAAATAACTTGATTAACTCCTGTTCCAACTTTGGTTTTAACAAATGAATCAGCTAAGTGATTAGTGCTATTTCCTTTTGGAGCATTTGTTTTAATATAAGCTAATATTTCATCAGCTGTATGATTAAGCCTTTCTACAATTTCTTCTTGAACCTCTTTAGTGTATTCATTTACAAGCTCTGAGATCTTTAAAACACTTTTATCTATTGATAGTGGCATCTTCAATTTCCTCCTTCTTGTAATCACTTAAAGATAAATATAATTCGGTAAATTGTCCATTTTGATAAGTTCTATCTACTTTATAGATTTCACCCTTCAATAAAACAAACTTTTCACCAGAATACAAAAAGCATTGTAGGCTTATTTTTATTTCACTTTTCACATTCAAGGCAACGCTTGTTTGATACTCAGTAGCAGTAATAGATTTCATACATCCTATTACTTCTTTTTTAAAATTTATAGTCGGACACCTTATTCCTAAAGCATCCGACTTGTTAACGATGGCAAGGAGATAGAGAGTTACATTGGCAGAATTAGGAAACATTAGGACTCCTCCGAATTAAGAGCAAGTTGGCGGACCAATAGCTCAAAATTAGAAGGTAATTCCTTAACACTTCCATCACTTTTGAAGCCAAAGAATGTCTTTACATATATCAAGATTAATCCTTTAACAAGAGGATTATCGCTACGTACTGTGGATTTATCAACGCCTATCGAAATAAGCAATTGACAACACGATTCAATATGTAGTTTTATCTCGCTATCTGCATATGTCTCCATTGCTGGAATCATTAAAGCCTTCTTGATTTCAATTAAGAAATCGTCATCATTTCTTATGTTCATACACAACGTCCTTTCTTTACATACATTCCGCATCCCTGTTCATTATTCCGTTTTACTTATACTCTTTTCTGTTCATTGTTCCATTTTACTTTTACTCATTTCTTTTCTTTGTACCATTTTACTTGTACTTTCTTTCAGTATTCCTTTTTACTCGTACTCACTTTCAGTATTCCTTCTTACTTTTACTTGCTTTGATTGTTCCTTCGTACTCTTTTCGGGGAAGCCTTGCGGTCAACCCCTAGTCGTTTCCTTGTACCTTTTCTCCACTTTCATTTCATTGTACTTTTTTACTCGCTTTTCTTTCATTGTACTCTTTTACTCAATTTTCTTTCATTGTTCCATCATACTCATACTCTTTTCATTTCATTGTACCTTTTTACTTATACTCATTTCTGTTCATTGTGCTTTCTTACTTAGTTAAGCTTCAGAAAACTCCATCAACCTTTAAACGACCATCTGTTTAACCTACTTTGATGATGTAGATTTAACTTCAGCAGCTTTCTTTTTAATTCTTAAGAAGCCATTGAAACCTACAACATTACCACCAGTGAATACAGATGATTTATAGCAAATGATGCCATCTTTAAATTTGTAATCACTTGATTTAGCAATCTCAACTGCTGAGAATACTGGTACTTCATAATTAGTTAATGCTCCATAAGCTAAGCAATAATCTCCTGCTGAAGTATTTGGATCACTAATTGCCTTACAGTTTGAATTAATGATATAAGGAATACCATCAATAGTTCCTGCCTTGTAATCAATTGTGTGTACCTTTCTTCCTTCAGGAGTTCTTAATTTAGCAAATGCTCTTAAATCATTTTTGTTTAAAATTAAGACTGCTCCACCTTCAACTTCTTCATCACCACCATAAGCAAATACAATGTCATCAAGAGTCGAATCTGTGATTTCAGTAATTTCAAGTGGTTTTGAATCAGCTAAAGCAACTGCCTTATCAGAAAAAATACCTGTAAAAGTATTTGATGTTCCAAGGCCATGTAAGATTTGTTGAGAGATCTTCTTTCTTAAAGAAATATTAATGTTCTTTAAAACTTCTGCTTGGTATGGAATTGCAGGTAATTTTTCAAGTTCTTCAGTGATTTCTGTATAAGCTGTAACCTTAACCTTAGTGATAGTGCAATAACCAAATTTAGGTTCAGTTTCATTGTAGGCTTCACCTTCACCAGTAAGGCCTGCTTCACCATGAGATTTTACAAAGCTCTTTGTATAAGTTTCACCACCGACTAAATTAACAACATGTACTTTATCTACTAAAGTTGAAACTTCAGCATAAGGAACTGGTGCTAAGTTATTATCGACATGGTTAGGAAGTAAAATCTCATCACTAGATACAGTGATAGTTCTCTTTTCCTTTAAATCAACACCACGCTTTTCTAGCATTTCTTTATTCATTGAATTTTCCTCCATTTTAAAAGGCTTTATTTCAGTTTTGTTCATAATGTTCATCTTTGATTCAAGTTGTTTTCTTTCTTCTTGAAGTGAGTCACATTCCTTACTCATTGAAGCCAATTTTTCAACATCAGTTTCTTTTTCTGATGCACTTCTAATTTCATTTAATCTTGAGTTAATCTCACTCATTCTTGCCATTAAATTCATCTTTTTAATCCTCCTAATAATTTGTTTTAATATGAATTTTTAATTTTAAGATTTCTGCTTCCTTCTTTGCCTTTTCCATATCCATGGCCTTAAGCTCAGTATCCACCAAAGCTAAGGAGCGACCGACAACTATCGAAGTTTGATCATAAGCAGGTAAATCGACAACACTCACATCATAAAGCCTATCAATACCTGTGATAGTCCTTTTTGGAATGCTGCCACTTCGATCAATCTTCTGAGAGCTAACGGTAAATGCGAAGCTCATCTTATCTAAAAGTCCTGCTCGAACCATCTTATAGATATCCTTGTTAGATTCTGTATCAATGAGTTCTGCTCGAACCTTTAAACCAATTTCATCAACCATAAGCTGTAAAGAATTATTACGTGTTCTTGCAATAATCAAAAACGAATCATTATGGTTATATTTCATAGGGACATCTTTTAAATTGGCATTTGCTAATGCGTTTCTATCGATTGACTCAATAAATCCGTTTTCTTCATCGCCAATAAGTGTCTCCTGATTAAATACCAGTGCATATCCTTCAAGGACCATTTTGTTATTTTCTGATTCCTTGAACTCGACATCCGCTAGTCTATTTTCAATTTTCGTTTTGTCCATTTTCATTTCCTCCTTCATTCTCGCCTACTTGGTAAACATTAGCTTTTGAAGCATCAACATAATTTAGAGATTGAAGTCTCTTATCCCCACCTTCAATTGGCTCAAGTCCAAGTAAAGCTCTTGATTCATTTAAGCTCATAATTCCAAGTCCCATTAATTTTTCAATAGCTCCTACTTTTGTATTCCAAGAAGCGTATTGTAACCTTTCAGAGAAAAAGATAATTTCTTCCCCTCTTTCAAGCTGGTTATCGGTAAGTAAGCCCAAAGAAAAAGCCTCGCTAAGTTGAATAGCTAAAGGCTCAATTGTTGACTCATAAAATGAGTTATATTCGTTTTCATCATAATTATTTGAAAACACTGCTTTACTAACACCATAGTAATCAAGTATCTTACTTTGAACGAAATCTAGTGTAGTTGATTCAACCACTTTTGGATCTGCTGTTAAAGGTACATATTCAGCTTTTGTATCCATAGGAACGATTGAACTATCACCTTCAGTAGCTTTTAAAATTGCTCTTTGAAATTCATCAAGTTGCTTCATTTTATCGGCTTCTTTTAGCATTCCATTTATCTTCAAGATACCTTTGATTTTAAATGATGTTTGAATTGCAGCATTCACTCCTTGAAGCAAGGCATCATTAGTTTTAACTGTCTTAAGCAATGCTTCATGGTCACCACTAGAATTAGATCCACCAAAAAAATCACTTTTATAATAGAACCTTCTTAAATGAATCACATTCTCAGTAGGTATTTCATAATTGCTGCCATCTTCAAAGTAAAACTTATAAGTATGGTTTCCATCCTCGTACTCAATTGGCTCAACAATTATCGGATTAATCGGATACAAGCCTTTGAGTGTCAGATCACTTTTATCGTAAAGCGGATACACAAATGCATTATCATTAAGTAGCAATAATGAAACCACCTTATATAAAAACTGGTAAGGAGTCATAAGTTCATTAGGTTTCCTTTTAAGGCAAAAGGTAATAGGTCCATTCTTCTCAGTTTGAATTCCATTTTCATCAACTTTAATGTATCTACCTTTTAGCTTTGCACATTGTGAAGCTATCCTATCGATACAAATCATGACAACATCACTTTTGAGGACATTATCACCAAAAGGAATAAGTGGAACTTCGAGTCCTTGAACCATCTTAAAACCTGTAACAGGATTATTAGATTTATTTTTTCTTTTGAATATTCCCACAACTATTCCTCCTAACTTTGCATGTTCTCATACTCTTTTATGTATCTATTCAAGACTGCATAAGCGATGATTAATGCAACTGCACCATCTATTCGTTTAAACCTTGAATTAACCTTACTTGGCTGTATGTTTCCATTGATATCTACCTTGGCTTGAGTATTAGCTAAGCACCATTTTAAGACTGGATTATTATCATAAATAACATCCTTATTTTTGATGTCAGCCTCTAGCTGTTTCATTGGTTCAGATAATGTATAAACACCTTGCCTTATTTTCTCTAAAGTAAAGCCAACTTCTTCCATTTCATCAACCCAATATTGTGAATTCCATGGATCATAACCAACCCACAAAGGTCTTATTTCATAATCTCTAACAAGGTGTAAAAACCACTCGGTAACTTTAGAAAAATCATTTTTACTTCCTTCCGTTAGAGTTATAAATCCTTTCCTAACCCAGATATCATAAGGCACGCTATCTTCTTCAATTCGCTTCTGTAAAACTTCACTTGGCATAAAGAAATGAGGAAGTACATACTTCTTACCATTTTTAACTACCACAATAACTGCAGCTGTTAAATCGGTTGTCGCAGATAAATCAACACCTGCAACTGCGTAAGTATCTCTTATTTCTTCAATATCAAATTTAGTTTCATTATTAAACTCATCAAATGTTAACCAAGTACCTGATTCAAGCTGCTTAATATTGAAATCTTTACATAACATTGTAAGTCTAGTTGATAAATCATTTTTAGCTTTATTCATAATATCTTCAAGGTAATGAACTGTCTTTACTTTACCAAGTGATGGATTTGATTTTTGCCATGATGATTTATCTGAATAGATTTCATTTTCACTGTCCTGAGTATAAAGACAAGGAAGCACACGCTCATCAATAATTTCACCCTTTATCATCTTTCTACAATATTCGAGCTTTTTATCTAAAAAACCACCGACCACATTACCTTCTGTTGTAATAATGAAAATCAGCGGTTCTTCTTTAGTTGATTGTGATTGTTTGATTGCATCATATACTTTTGAATCAGTCATTTGATGCACCTCATCAATACAGCCAACCTCTATGTTATATCCATCCAAATTACGTGACTGACCAGATAATTTCTTAATCTTATTTTTGTTTCTTGGTGAATAAATATAGAATATATTTTTCTTGCTTCGATTAGCTTTTGAAAGAGCCTTTGACTGCTCTCTCATATTATTGATTTCTTCAAAAAGGATCGAAGCCTGATCATTTGTGTTCGAAGCACACACAATATCAACTCCACCTTTAGATAAGAAAAATTCAGCAAGGTCAATACCTGCAACAAACGTTGTCTTACCATTCTTTCTAGCAATCAGTAATATAACCTCATTAAATCTTCTTAATCCTGTATCTTTAAACTTAAATCCATAGGCAGTTTGAAGCATTGCTTTTTCCCATAGTTCAAGAATAAAAGTTTGGCCATTGAATGGTGACTTAGTATGTTTACAAAATGTCTCAATGAAATCAATTCTTATTTGTCCAGGCTTTTCATCATAGGTGTATCTAGGATTATCTAAATCTGCTATTAACCTATCTAAGACAACCCTTAGTTCATTTCCTATGATGATATTTCCTTTTTGAATTTCAGAATAATACTCTTTTAAATAATTCATGATTCATCATCTTCTATTACTGGTGGATCAACCTCTTCGTAGTTATTGATTGAATCTTCTTTACCTAAAATTAACAAATCCGATAAGTACGCTCCATCAATTTTCGATTTCCATATTTTACCTTTGCTTGCTTTGTGTTCTTTATTTCCCATAATGTCCTCCTATGACAAAGTCCAATTTTTGTTGAGTGCAATAGCCTTCTCGGAATCGGATAGTTTCTTTAAATTTGTTTCACCAATAGCAAGTACTCTGCTATCCTTGCCAATCCTATCACTTAGTGCAGTTAACATGTTAACGAGTGCCTGCTTAGTCAAGTCAACGCAAGTCACGAAGTTTGCGGATACGTCAAAGCCATTTTGGAGTTCGATCGTCCAGAGATTCTTCATACTATAGAAGGCCGTTTGCGGGATTATCGTTTTGATAGTGTTTGGAATCCAAAGATACTTTATTGTGCAATCCCTGAAGACATAGCCGTTTCCTGCAAATCTCTCCAAATGATCCGGAAGGTAAACCTCAGTAGCGTTTACTGTGTTGAATGAGTTTGCATACATTGTCGTGATTTTGGAATTCACATCAAAGCGTATCACCCTGACATTCGCACCTTTGAAGCAGTAATGCCCAAAGTCCGACAATGATGCTGGAAACAGCAAATCCAGTGTTGGTGCCTCTATCCTGCTAAATGCATAGATGTCGAGCATCTCAAGGCCTGATTCTCTTTCGAACGTTATCTTCTTTATCCCGCAGTTGTAGAACGTGTAGGAGCCAATCTTCTTGACATTTTTTCCAATCGTTATCTCACCATCAACCATTTTTCCGTTATAGAGGAAATAGTCACCTACTGATTCAATATAATCAGGAATAACAAGTTTTTTTAAATTCATTGAAATTAAATCTTTCTCTAAAATTTCCATACTTTGAATTTGTGATTGTTGTTCTTCAATCTTTTTCTCATTTTCACTTAAAATATTAATTTCCATTAAGCCATTACTTATTTCAGCTTCAATGGGAATCGTTGAAAACAAATAATCAAATGTATCTCTGGAATAGTTGACTGCATTTGTTGATGAGATAAATGAAATAAGCCACCTACCAGCTATGGAAGTAACATTAGAAGGAATAACAACTTCATTATTTGAAAGCCTCAATAGGACAGTTGATTTAGGATGATAGAATTTTAAATATTGATATCTTCCTTCGATCAAGTTTCCAATTTCACATTTAATTTTAGTGCAATTTCTATCACCTTTTGTTCCAACATGAAGTGGTAAGATAGATTTTGAAGTCATCGTACCATCATTATTTATTTTGCAGTAAATTGTGTACATTATCTTTCCTCCACTTTCTTTAAGAACTCATCAAATGAATCATCACCATCATCTTCAGTTCCACCAAGTATGGTATTTAGTGTTTTTATGATATTTGAGTAAATAGAAATTGATTGAAGGTATGCTTTATAGGACAATGTGATTCTTGCATTACCTTTATTTGATAACTGCATGACACCATTTCTTCTTATTCCATTTTCAAGTGAGTCAAGTTCAATTTTTAAAAAAGCAGCTTTCTTTAAAAGCTCATCAACTAGATTAACCTTTGCTTCATCTGCATTTGCAAATAAACTTTTTAATCTTTCGTATTCTTTTATTGCTAACTCTTTCTTATCCATTTGGTATTCCTCCTTTCTTCGAACGTTTGGCCTGTGTTGGCTTTTTATTACTTCTTCGAACAATTGACCAACAAGGACTAAAAAAGCCAACGTGGCCGTTTGTGAGGCTTTTGTTGGCAATCGTTTTTATTTATCTTCATCCATAATTGGAATTGCATTAATAATTTTATCTTGTTCCTCTTTAGAAATTCCCATGCTTTCAAGGGCTTCTCTTGTTCCACAAGTAGGACATATCGGTGTAACATTATCCTTCCTTGAAATTGCTGGATGCCCTTTATAAGTCTTTCCACACAAAGGACAAGTTTTAATCAAGTTCTCTCTAGTTTCCATTTTTAAATACCTCCACTCCTACACTATAAATAAATGCTTCCATTAAAATTTTAATATCAAAACCAAAGTCGTTATAACCTTTAAGGCAAGTATCAAAATAATAATTGGTTGGACATCCAAGCTTTCTATCTTCATGCATGATGTAGATAATTCCTTCGACGTTGGCCTGTGTGCCGCTTTTATCTTTGAGTGGCACATTTACTCGCTTTCGATAATAAAACGCAGGATAGCCCTCGTAAACGTCGAGTCTTGCCAAGTCACGCTTGCATACCTTCCATACTCCTAAAGGAACTTGATGCCCTTTTGCTTTCTCAATAGTAAGGTATGAACCTGTTTTACTTCCTTTAAACATTAATCGGTAGCCATCGAGAACTGAGGTTCCTACTACCACTGCATCAGGGCATCTCTTTTTCATTTGTTCAACATTAAGGTTTGAACCATAAGCTAAGTAATACATTTTTTCCATTGTTTTGACCTCCTAGATTGCAGCTTGAAGAGCAGGTCTTAACCCACTTCTGAAGCTTGCATCTCCTCTTAAATTTTTCGTTAATGTTTCTCTTGCTGTTTTGAATTCCTCACCAATGAAGCCAAGTCTTAATAACCATGTTCTCATTGCGTATTTAGGGTTTTCATTTTGTTGAGGTTTTGATGAAGCTCCGCTTACCTCTTTTGCCATTTGGCTTAAGGCTAAGCAGAATTGAATGTAGCTTTTTAATTGTCCTGCGTGAAGTCCATTTTGTTTTCCATCTTTTGGACTCTTGAATTCGAAGCATCTAAATTCAATTGTTCCTTTTGTGAATGTTGCATGGAAGTTTAGGATGTGGTAGCGGCTGCTATTATAATGTTGAGTTCTTCCAAAGTCGCAATTTTGACTTTCGTACCAAACATCTGCAAATTGGCTCATTGTTTGAGGTTTCTTTTTGTTGACTGCTTTTAAGAATCTAGGGTCTACTGTTTGGCAGTATCTATCAATTCTAAAATTGTCAATTCCTAAGGCTTCAATAATTAAGCTTTCGTGTGAAGCCATAATGTTTGTTAGGTTTCTTAAGGTTTTAGATGTGTGTCCGTTAGCACCTACATGGATGTGAACTCCGCATCCTCTTGAAGCATCGCTTTTTGCTCCGGCTTTTCTTAATGTTCTAACAATCTCTTGTAAGTCCTCAATGTCATCGTAGGTTAAGATTGGTGTAACCATTTCGCATTTTTCACTATCAGGTCCTGCAATTGATACATCCTTTTGGAACTTCCAAACTCTATCTTTTCTATCCTTGCAAGCACAAGCATCGTAACCATAATCTCTTGCTGCGTACCATGGTCTTGTTCCAAAGTATGCTGCGACCACCTTTGCTGCATCCATTCTTGTGATGTTGTTCATTTCAATTTCAACACCGATTGTTTGCTTCTTCATTTCTTCAATTTGCTTTTCAATTTTTTCTTTCATCTTCGTGTCCTCCTTGAAGGTTGTTTCTTCTCTTCGTCGTGTATATATATCACTCTAAACGGACACTATAGCAAGTTAATTGTGTATCTTTTTTTAACTATTTTTTTGAGGCTTTTATCACCTAAAAAGGAGCCTTTTATTTAGCTCCTTCAAGTAACTTTTCCATAGCTTCTTGGCATTCTTTTTCACCCTTAGCTAAGTTTTCCATATTTGTTAAATCCGCTAATACAATAACCCCAAGTCCATTAACTCCAATCTTGTATCTTCCATCAGTTTTTTGGCTTAACTCGTTATAAAGATTTGTTGTTTTCTTCTCAAGGTTATTTAAGATTTTGTTTAATTTTTGTAATGACATTTTTATTTCTCCTTGGAAAGGTTCTTTTTCCCTTTCCTTGTGTATATATATCACTCTAGGAGGAACTTATATCAAGTTAATTATGACACTTTTTTATATCTCTTTTCCGTCTTTTCCAATGAACTGAATTTCTTGAATTGTACCATTGTGAAATAATCCAATAGCATAATCGACAGCTTCTTTTTCTGACATTCCAACTGAGCTAACATAATAATCTACAAGGTGATTCATTCCTCTTAGACCTGTTCTATTTTTTTCACACATCTCAAATAAAGGAATTCTCTCATCAGGTAAAACTTCAAATTCATCAACTTCAGGTATCAAAGCACATCCACCCCAAGTTCCATGAATTTGATTTGCATCATCAATTAAGATTACTTTACCGACTTTACCTGAATACTCAGGCTCACTTTTCATATTTTTTATTTTGATATAACATCCAGCTTTTAATTCGGCCATGTTTACATCCTCCTTATTCGTGTTATATTAATCACTCTAAAAGCAATAAATATCAACTTGAAAGTAAAATAAAAGAGCAGCATTTTACACTACTCTCACATAAGCCAAGATTTACCTTGATTATTATTCAGTTTTTCAAAATTTCAGAATTTCAAAAATTCTGGGCCACGCATATCTGAGGTGGGGCCGAACGGTACTTTAGCAACTGCTCGATTTTTTGACTGGGGGGGATTAATCTTGTACTTCTTTTTCAAAGACAACTACACATGCACCAAGCCAGTCGCTAAAATCATATTTAACAAGACGCCACCCATCTTTAGAACGTTGTTCTAAAAGTTCCTGCAATTTATTTGTTAAATTTTTCTTGCTAAGGCCATAAGAAATAGTATCTGTTTGATATTTATATTTCATGTTTTCACCAACTTTCTTTTTGAAAATTATACCATGAAATCTACTTTTTTACCATATTACCATCTTCATCAAACTTATATTCTTTTTTATCTGTAAAACGTTCGTGTTCCTTGTTGTGACATTCTTTACAAAGCAATAAAAGATTATTTTGGTTGATACTAATTTCAGGATTATCTACATTTTCAGGAGTTAAGTGAATGATGTGGTGCACTTCAGTACCAACATCACCACACCTTTCACATCTACCACCAGCTGAAGCTATCTTCATAGCTCTAGCAATTTTCCAATTATCACTTTTGTAGAACTTCCTTATTTTATCGTACTCGCTTGGCATATTTTTGTTTGAAATAGGCTTTTAAAATGTATGCCTTATTCGTTCTTTCCCAAGGAACACGAATATCACTTCTTCCAATGTGACCGTACTTAGCTAAATCATAATAACTTATATCATCATTTAGAATTTCAGTTCTGATTGCTTTTGGTGTGAAGTTAAAAAATTTAAGTACCGCTTCTTTGATTTGGTCATTGGTATATTTACTTGTTCCAAAGGTTTCAATGTTAACCGCTACTGGTTTGGCTACACCAATTGCATAAGCAACTTGAACTTCACATTTTCTTGCAAGCCCAGCAGCAACTACATTCTTTGCAACATACCTAGCATAATAAGCAGCACATCTATCAACTTTCGTTGGATCTTTACCAGAAAAGGCTCCTCCACCATGTCGGCCAACTCCACCATAAGTATCACAGATAATCTTTCTACCAGTCAAACCTGAATCAGCATAAGGTCCGCCTTTTACAAATTCACCTGTAGGATTAATTAATACTTTTGTTTCTTCTGTTACTAACCAACTAGGAATAACCTTTTTTAAACATTCTTCTATGATAAAGGAAGTGTAAAAATCTCTATCAACTTTTGGCTGTGTTTGTTGTGAAACAATAATTGTTGTTACTTTTACTGGATTATCAAATCCATCATAAGCAATTGATACTTGGCATTTGCCATCTGAACCAAATAATTCAGGGATTTGATTAGTTAGTTCATCCATTTTAATTGCTATTTTTCTAGCTAGAACTATTGGAAGAGGCATAAGTTCTTTTGATTCAGAAGTTGCAAAGCCATACATAATTCCTTGATCACCAGCTCCATCCTTATCTACTCCTAAAGCAATATCAGGACTTTGCTTTGAAATTTCAATAACAAATTCAACGTCATCAAGATTTCCATATCCTAAGTCTTTAAGAACTGATAGAGCAACGTTTTTATAACAAATATTAGCATTTGTAGTAACCTCTCCAGCTAAAACAATTAAATTATTTTTAATCAATGTTTCAACTGCAACTCTACTTTTTTTATCTTGAGCCAAACATTCATCTAAAATACGATCACTTATTTGATCAGCTATTTTATCAGGATGTCCTCTAAATACGCATTCACTTGTAATTATTTTCATAATTTCCTCCATTTTTTACTTAATTTTTCAAATTTTAATACATTTAAATTGTTTCAAAATCGATGTGATAATCAGAGATATCTTTAAGAGCTATAGTTTCACCATTTCTTAAAAGGTAGCAGTTATCGTAACTTTGGACGAACCTTAAGTATCTCTTAACTATCACATCGACATATTTTTCATCAAGTTCCATAAGCATTGCACATCTATCGATTTGCTCGGAAGCTATCATTGTTGAACCAGAGCCACCAAATAAATCTAGGACTAATTCACCTTTTTTACTTGAATTTTTAATTGCTCTACCGACAAGTTCAAGTGGCTTCATTGTTGGATGTAAATCATTAACATTTGGTTTGTTATATTCCCAAATAGTATCTTGTGAACGGTCATCTATAAAATAATGACCAGCTCCTTCTTTCCATCCATATAGAATTGGCTCATGACGCCAATGATAATCTTGACGACCAAGAACTAAAGAATTTTTAACCCATATCAAACATTCAGCTAATTTGAAACCTGCATTAATAAAAGCAGTTCTAAAATTCAAACCTTCAGTATCAGCATGGCAACAATAGATAGCTCCACCATTTTTACAATGAAGTGCCATGTTATCAAATGCCTTTTGTAAGAATTCTTTAAAATCAGCATCTGATTGTTTATCATTTTGAATTTTCATTTTTGAGCCATTGTCATCAACTCCACCTTCATAATCAACGTTATAAGGAGGATCAGTGAAAATCATATCAGCTAACTTTCCATCAGTTAATTTATCAACATCTTCTTTGATTGTCGAATCACCACACATTAACCTGTGTTTATCTAAGATAAAAACATCACCTTTTTTAGAATACGGATTAACTGGTAATTCTTCCTCTTCATCAAATTCATCTTCAAGTACATCTCTTTCAAGTGAGTTTTCTAAATCTTCAAATCCAAATTGAAGCATGTCCATATCGATTTGTTTTAATTCTTCAGCAAGTTTATCCATATCCCATTCAGCTAATTCACTGACTTTGTTATCAGCTAAACGAAATGCTTTTATTTGTTCTTCATTTAAATCATCAGCAACAATACAAGGAACTTCAGTCATTCCTAATTTCTTACTTGCCTTAACTCTTGTGTGGCCACAAACTACCACATTGTTTTTATCAATGATGATTGGAACCTTAAAACCAAATGAATTAATCGAAGCAGCAACAGCATCTACTGCTCCATCATTGTTTCTAGGGTTATTTTCATAAAGTATCAAATCATCAATATTCATCTGAATCAAATTCAGTTTGTTGTTTATTTTGTTCATTTTCCCAGACCTCCTTAGCTTGTTCTAGTTTCTTTTCAGCTAGCATTATCTCTTCATAACGCTCACTAAACTCTTTACCGAATTTCTTAGTTAGCAAATAAACAATAGATTTATAATCTGGTGGAACTTGCTTTTTAGTTCTATGAATTTTCCTCTTTTGTTTTTCACCTTTACCAGCATCTTCGATAAATTGTTCTTCTTCAACAATCTCAAAACCTAATGCTTTTTTAACCATTGCATTTACTAACTTATTTTTTAAATCCAGTTTTGCATCATCCATCATCTTTTGTAGCTCAGGATGTTTCTTCTTTAAATTTGAGAAGCAAACTTCAGTGATACCAAGATATTCACACATTTCTCTTTGAGTTACTAAATTTGAAGCACACTCTTTGATGAAAGCTAAAACTTTATTCAGTTCACCATTTTGTTCCCAAGTTTCATAAATATCTTTACGTTTCATTGAAATCACCTTCTTCCTTCTAAGCATGAAAAAAGGCCAGCAGATGTTATTCTGTTGACCTCTATTTCTATAGCTTTTGCCAATTATAATTATATCACACTTTAAGAAAGGCACAATGTGACAGAGAGTGACATTGAGTGACAGAGCGTGTCAACATTTTAATTATTATTAGATTTCATCGTTTTTGTGTATATTTTCAAGCAAGACACCTTAAGACCACAATGTCTTTTCCACAAGACTTCACTAAAAGACAGTTGTCTAAGACCTTTTAGACACGAAGAATCTAGCGGTATTTCCTTCAAGACTGCAAAAATCTGGCCAATATTTGCAAAGTCTTGTTGCCTTTTTCAAAGTCTCGCCCTGTCTCGTTCAAAAATCCAAGAGGAAGACATCCACGTCTTTTGTCGTCTTATACACAAAATTTAAGGGAAGACTAGTGTCTAGACATCAATTATTTTGCGTATCTTGATCATCTAGCTTCAACAATTCTAAAGCTGCATCATGCCATCTAATAGCGGTTCTTTTTGAAACAAATATTGTTGAGGCAATTACATCCCAATTTTCACCTTCAATATAGCGTTTAACGAGAATGGTTTTAAAATCCTCATTTTCTAATTCTTCAATTATTAATAGTGCTTGGCTTTTAATATTTTTGAGCTTTTCTTCTAAAGATTTAATTTTCTCATCAATTTCTATTTTCTTATAAATCCATTTAACGAAAGTTGCATCTGTATTTCTATTCGGATTAGATCCTATCTTTTCACCATAAGAAGGTCCTGGTATAGAAAGACTCATTCTGTCATATTCTTCTGAACGTAACTTCATACAGTAAATTTTGTGTTCAAGTTTTTTTATCTGCATCAAATATTCTTTAGCATCCATATCAACTGGCCTCCTTAAATTTATTTAACTGATTAATTTCAATTGAGATGCCTGTAGGTTCATCTGACCAAACCTTCTCAACAAACTCACATACCACTTGAGCATCATCATTCCAGAAATCAAGTTCAGTCATACAATCCTTTAGCATCTTCTCTAAATTATCAGTATCAGGTTTTGTTACACGCCATTCAAAATGCTTATGCCTTGTTCCCTTTGGAAAGTACCAGCTGACTTTTAATTCAAGCGGTCCATCTAAAGGATCATCAGGTTTAAATGGTCTTAAGTGTTTAATAATTTCGTCTTTTGCCTTTTTTACATTTTCAGGTGTATACACGTAAGGCTTACCATGTATAATCCCTATCTTTTTCATTTGAGCAGTCGTTGTTGGCGGATCTAGTAGTAAAAACATTTTCATGTTGTCCCACCTTCTTTTTTTCTTTTTTTCTCTCCGCTTAGTTTGAGTTTGGAAGAAGAGTTACACATGGCACTGGCAATTTTAAAGCCAGTGTTATGTGCTCTTCTTTCAAACGTCTCTGTCCTTATTTTTTGGTTCATTTTTGCTTGTGACATTTGTTACATATATATAAGCGGATGTCCCAGTGTCCCAGAAGGCTATTTCACCTCCTCAATTTTGACACGTTTTATAACTCCATCTTCGATAATAAAATCGTCAGGAATTTCCTTTACAGCTCTATAAATCCATTTGCGTTTTGATTGAACCTTATCCTTATCTTCAGCTAAATATTCAGCAACATCCATCACTTTACATTCATTTTCACCCATTGCAACGATATTAAAAGCATCTTCAATAATACCCAATTTCTCATCAGGCGTTTTAGCTGAGCCATCCTTATATTGTTTTAAATTAGCTCTAGGATCACCTCGTGATAACATCTTCTTTACAGCATCAGTATGATCTATTGAATGAAGCGGATATTTAAACCAAATATTCCTTGTTGGCGGTTCAGCAAAATCACGAGTAACAAATTGCATACGCCAAGCCGAATCTGTATATGAATCACATATTTCAGGCTTTTGTTCTTCTGGTATTTCTACTTCAATAAGGTCAACAATAGCGTCAGGATCACGAGCAAACACACCAGAACCTGAAGCTCTATCTTGAGCTGACTTTCCACCTTGAGCACCTTTACTATGATGATGTGCATAAATTACACTTGCTCCAGTTTCATCAGCAATTCGGTCGAACTGATTACAAAAGTAACCCATTTCTGAAGCGTTGTTTTCATCACCAGTAATAACCTTATAAATCGGATCTATAATAATGCAGTCAAATTCTTTACCTTTAGTTCTTCTTACGAGCTTCGGTACTAACTTATCAAGAGGCATAGCATGTCCACGTAAATTCCAAACAGACAAAGCACCTTTAGTAGGATTTTTAATCCCTAAAGCATCATAAATTTTAAAAATTCTATCAAAGCATGAAGGTCTATCAATTTCCAAATTTACATATAAAACGTTGCTTTTCTGACATTTAAAATTTAGGAAATCTAAGCCTTCTGATATTGCTATAGCAAGTTCAATTAGTAAAAAAGATTTACCTGATTTTGAAGCACCAGAAATAATCATTTTATGACCTTTACGAAGTAAACCACCAATCAATTCAGGTGCTAATGGTGGCCTATCATTAATCAAATCAGCAGGATATTCAATGCCAGCAAGCTCATCTTCTTCACCCTCTAAATAATCAAGCCAGTCATTCCAAGAAGTACGACCGATATTAGTAGCTAGTAAGGTTTGCTCTTTCCCATTTCTTGTAACTCCTGGCATTCTTGAAAGACGTGAAGGATTTTTATTTTGTTTATCAATTTTTAGTCCATGAGATTCCAAAAAGCCATATAAAGTTTCGACTCTTTTCCTGTATTCAATTAAATCAGGAGCATCAACATGAACTATGGCATGAAGTGACTTACCTCCACTATAAACTAGGCAAGCGATAGGAAGTTCGAACTTCTTATAAGCAGCTTCTTGTTCTTCTAGTGAACACTCATCACATTCAACTAAGGCATAATTAAACCTAATAACATTTTCATTTTTAACTCCACCATCAACAGGATTAAATCTAATCCAAGCACCACATTCTTCTTTCCAATCACCTAAAACAGCACCAATATCATCAGGATGCTTTTTCAAAAGTTCAATTAGCTCACCAGAAGTTCTATCATAAAACCCTTTTGAAGGATAATATTTAGTACCATCATTCCAAACATCATCAGTTACATAACCCACAAAATCACTAGGATCAAATAATGTTTCTAAGTACTTTATCAGCTGTTCTGAAGGTTTAAGTTCATTCTTTTTAGGGCTATCTAACCCATCATATTCAATTTCATCATTCCAATCTAAGCACATATTCTTACCATTAAAATGAGGAGATAAATACCCATTATCTTTAGCAAGTTGAATAATAGTAGCTCCAGTAATTGGTGTTGATGAACCATTAAAAGACTGCCATTTCCTTTCACATTCCCCATCTCTATATCTTGAATCAGCACGTGACCAATTGTCCCACACATTACAAGAAAAGCCCTCATCCTTGAGAGCCATTCCAACCTGTATCCAAGTTGTGTAATCTAAGGATGAAGGGTTTATATAATCAAGTGCATCTAAAATATTTTGTTTATCCATGAAAATCCTCCTATGGTTGATAAGATTTAGGATCTATTCCTCTTGGTAAATACCAGTTATTATTTGAAATTCTAGTAATCATCTTACTTGCAGCTTCAAAGGTCCAAAGTCCAACATGAAGGAATCCATATCTTTCTAAAAATCTTATTTGTTTTGGTGTAGCTAATCCTTCAATTTGTCTATTTTTAAGTTTTTCAATTAATAAACTAGCCATTCCAGCACAAGTTACGCTTTCAGGATAAATACCATGCTTTTCTAAATATTCTAATTGTTTATCAGAAGCAGGAGCCATTTCCCAAGTAAATGTAGGTTCATAATCCGCTAAATCGTCAGCAGCAATTGAAAAAGCATATTGAATAGGGTCCACTAGCTTTTGTTTCTTTTTACGCATTGATTCAAGTTCACGAGCAAGTGCCTCTTCTCTTTCTTTTACAATTTCTGATTCGGACTCAGTTTCAGCTTCGATTAAATCAATACCAGATTCTTTATCTTGCATTTTCTTATCGATTCTAGCCGCCACTTCTTCATCTTTTGCAATTAAAGCAGAAGGCTTACAAAGGTCATGTCGTTCAGTCATCCATAGAAAATCTAAAAGTAATAATTCTTTTTTACCTGTTTCTGGACTAAGCCTCATACCTCGTCCTACCATTTGTTGATATAAGGAACGAACACGAGTAGGCCTTAAAACAATAACGCAATCAACCGCTGGACAATCCCAACCTTCTGTTAAAAGCATTGAATTACATAAAACGTCATATTCACCTTTTTCAAAGTCTTCTAATACTTCTTTCCTGTCATTACTCTTCCCATTTACTTCAGCTGCTCTTAAGCCATGCAAATTAAGTAATTCACAGAATTTTTGTGAAGTTTTAACTAAAGGTAAGAAAACAACTGTCTTTCTACCCTTACAATAATTAAGCATTTCTAAAACGATTTGATTTAAATAAGGTTCAAGTGCATCACCAATTTCACCAACTGCATAATCACCATTTGATAAGCCAACATTAGAAATATTTAATTCAAGTGGAATCATCTGAGCTTTTATAGGACTAAGATACCCATCCTTTATTGCTTGTCTCATTGTGTATTCATAAGCCTTACACTCAAAGAACTGACCTAAATTTCTTTGATCAGCTCTATCAGGTGTCGCTGTTACGCCTAGTACTTTGGCACTATCGAAATGCTCTAAAACTCTTTGATAAGAATCAGACATTGCATGATGGACTTCATCAATAACAATTGTTTTAAAATAATCTTTAGGAAATTTATTTAATCTACTGACTTGTGAAAGTGATTGAACTGATGCAACTGTTACAGGGAATATTGAATTTAGTGATGAAGACTCAGCCTTTTCTAAAACCGAGTCAACGCCATTATTTCTTTTCAACTTATCCGCTGCCTGTTCTAACAATTCACCACGATGAGCAATAATTAAAGCTCTTGAACCATCACTAATTTGATCTTTTATTACTTGAGAAAAACACACAGTCTTTCCTGTACCTGTTGGAAGAACCAATAAAACATTCTTTCTTCCATCGTCCCATTCCTTATGAATAGCCTTAACTGCTTCTTGTTGATATGGTCTTAACATCAGGCATCACCTCTTTAAAATGGGAGATCCTTGTCATCAATATCAACAGAGAAATACTTAGGATCATAATCGATGAACTTATCTAAATCATTTATTACCTTTTCTTCACCAGCTTGATTGGTATATTTTCTTTGTTTGAAGTGAGCACGACCAACAGAGCCAATAACCTTATTCCAATTCATAACAAGTTTTTCGCCATGCTTCTTTTGACCGATAGATCTAAAAAATGCTGATATCTTCCATTCAACTGAACGATAAAGTAATAAATCAAATTTGATACTTGCTACACCATCTGCAGTATCTACTTGAACGGTTATAGTAGCTTTATTACAGGCAGGTATCTTTTGACCTCCTGTAAAGCGACCTCTTTCAAAGTTAGTAACTACATAGTTGTAGTCACCTTCTTCAAGTAATATAAATTCTTGACCATCAGATTCGATTGAATCATTCCAGTCCATTAAATTGTGATCTACTGGCATAATTATTTGGCCTCCTTATTTGCATTAATCATTTCTACAATTTTCTTAAAATTAGGAATAACCCAACGAGATAAGAAATCATCAGGATATTCATCAATTGATTTAGCTTCTGGATAATGACCTCTTGAAGCAACCACTTTAACAACATCCTCAACACTTACTTTCGCTTCAGCAATCATTCCGTTGATTTTACTTACTAGTAATCTTTCTTTCGGTTCTTCTTTTACCGCTTCAACAGCAGGCTTTGTTGGCCCAACGTCGTCGAATAAATGTGAAATCGAAGAATAATCCAAATCTAACTCTTCAGGCAAATTAAAGCGATTTTTAGCGTCCCAACAAGGATTATGAGTTGTGTACATCACTCGTTTACCACCACTTGCTTTTTTAGAATTATTTTCAGTTGTTATTACGAAAGTTTTATAGTTACAGAATAAGAGCATATCGCACCATTCTTTTATTAAAGGTGCTACTTGTTTAGATAGTTTCATTTCCCATCTATCGAATTGTCCTTGTTCTTCTGGTAATTCATATTTACGAGGTTTTCCATGAGCTATGATTACTGGATTAATTCCAACATCAATTAAACTATTTAGTAAAATTAGAAAATTACCATATTCCTCACCAACATATGTGTAACCTTTACCAAAACCAAAATCTTCAATATTGGCCTTTCTATATTTATTACAAATGAAATCAATACACATACTTTCTGCCCAGTCTGCTGTATCAATAACTAAAGTTTTACAAACCTCAGGTTGAGCTATAACTTCCTTAACTGTGTTTAGTAATTCGTCCCAATTTTTTATTTTGATACGACGAACGTTAAGTCTAGTTGTTCCACCTTCAGTATCTAAAAATAGTGGATTTGGCATTTTGGCAGCTAAGGAAGATTTACCAACTCCCTCAGCACCATAAATACAAATTTTTAATGGTGTCTTTTCAACACCTGTAACAATATTCAACATTATTTTTCTTCCTCCTTAGTTACATTAATTTCTTCTCTTGGATCATTATCAGGAACTAATGAAATAGCCCCTTCTTGCATTTCTAAATAAGGTGTAATCTTGTTCTTTTCTTTACCGAGTCTTTTATTTAGTTCAGTAATTCCTGCTAACTTTTTATTAGCATATGGATCAACACCAACTTCTTCACAAACCTTAATAACTGCAGCTTCATTAATTATCTTTCTTGAGCCTTTACCTCTAACAAGTTTTAAACCTGACCATTTATGACCATTAAGAGCTTTTTTAAGTGCAAAATCCTTTAAATCAGTACAATATTGAATAATCAAATCCAAATTAGGTAGTAGCTTTTCTATTTCTTCATCAGTTAATTTTTCTTTTGAAGTATCTATTTGATTTAATAATTCTGACCTTTTATTGCATAAGGCTGCACCAGCACAATATTTACAATAATCTCCTGGATGAGCTTCAGGATTAGGTTCTTTTGTTTTAGCTACTGCTGGAATTAAAATGTCTTTTTCAAAATTTAATAATTCTTCAAGAGACATCTCGAATTCATTAGTGTTATTAATAACTGGCTGATAAATACAAAGCCTTATCTTATTAACCTCAGGATAAATATCCTTGAACGTTTTGTAAAAATATAAAGCATATAAACCAAGCTGTGGATTAAATAAATTCATTTGGAAATCGTAAGCATACACAGGGCCCCTTCCAGTTTTTAAATCAACTACGGTTAAGGTATCACCTGCAATGATTCCACAATCCAAAGTTCCACCAGCATCAGAATCAAAATCCATATCTAGATGTTGTTCTACAACTACAAAAGGATCATGTCCGATTCTTTTCTTTTCAAATTCATAAAGGTTAACGACATAATCAGCATAGCCATTGGCAATAGACATCATTTCTTCATCAAACATGGTTGATTCTTTAATAATGTCATCAATTGTTCTGGCATCTTCATAATCAGTTAATTTTAAGGACTTACATATAAGAGCCGCTCCTATGTTATGGCATTCAGTTCCATAAATAGCTCTTTCATTTGGTTCATCAGTTCCTACTTCATTGAATTTGAGAGATAAGTAGCATTGAAGCCAAGTTTTACTTTTACTAGGTGAGTATTTGCTATGACCTGTTGGTGCTGGCATTTTGATTACCTCCCTTTTCAAAAATTTCAATTCCTGTTACAGAATCGCTCGGAGCGATGATCAAGACTTTTCTTTTACTATTAAATAATTTGTTAAATAGCTTTTTAGGAATAGACTCAGTCACGCTCTCAAGCACATTAGTGTTTCCACCAGATTGTTCCGCCACATTAATGCGGATGTTATGAGTTTTCGTTCTCATAAATTACCTCAAACTTTCTAGAAGGCTTATGTACTTTATCCTTCTGGGTCTAAGGCCGAACAACCAATAAAAAGTTAGGGTTAGCAAAATTTTTCTTTGATCTTTTTCTCTAAAGTTTTCACTCGCTCAGATACAGTACCTTTTGTTAGCCCAAGCATCTTACACATTTCACATTGCTTATAACCTTTAACAAATATAAGATCATATGTTTGTTGCATTGTTTCAGGTAATGTAGCTACAAATTCCCTAACTTCTACCATTTTTTCTTTTAACCAATTATCGCTATCAGCTTCTTTGGCAATTTGATATTGCAAGCGTGATTTATCCGAATCTTCATCGCCATTTGAGCCAAAGAAATCCAAACTTAAAATTCTTTCTGGATGATTGTATGGATTTAACTCCTGTGGTTGTTCAGGATGGTCCTTAGCCCATTGCTTTTTGTTTTCGATTCGTTTCTTTCTATTTTTTTCATCTTCACAATTGATGTATTTAAGGTTTGACCTTACTTCTGCATCGTCACTTAAATGAAGCTTTTTGATTGTTACATCAGTGATAGTTTCATCGATTACTACCGCACTACCTCCTGATGCATAAATTGTTGTTGACTTACCTGGTTCAATGATTACCTTGTCTCCGTTATCAAAATGATAAGTGTAAGTTTGCCTTTGGTTACTTGATGTTTTACGTGTTTTCAAAATAAAAATCCTCCGAATGTAAATTTCTTTACGAAACGGAGGTTAATTACCAGTAAGCTCGATTAGGACGCACTAAAAGAATGGTGTAAAAACACTCCATTTCGTTTATGTGCAGTCCACTCCCACAGCTTCCTGCATTTAGTTATTCATTTTTATGATTACTTGTTATGTGGGCCTGCAGTGATCAGCTGCAATAGCAAGAATTCAAAAGTCAAGAATATAAGTGACAAGAAAAAAAGATAAATAAAATTACTATGGCTTTATTCATATAAGGTATTAAAAGCTAATAACTTACACTCTTTCTTTTCCTGTTTTAATTTTACCTTAATGTGTACATGTCTTGAATAATGAAGAAATTTAATATTTATTGCCTAATACAATAAAAAAATGTAAAGATAAACAATAGATATTGACACAATTATGACAACAGTTTACAATATAAATATAAAGTTTACAAAATAACAACAATAGTTGACGGAGGACGTTTTATGATAAATTTAGATCAAGCAAAAGAAAACATTGGTAAAGTTATAAAGGTAGCTTTAGAAAGTAAAAATATGTCTCAAACTGAGCTTGCAAAACAAGTTGGATGCGATAAAACAGCAATTTCACATTATGTAAGTGGTGAAAGAGTACCTAAAATGGATGTTTTAATTTCTATTTGCAGTGTATTAGAAATTGACCTTAATAGTTTTTTTAATGGTGATTTTTCAAAAGCAAATAATATAGAAAATATACCTACTAATGAAAATGATATTCTATATGCAATCGCAGTTTTAATTAAAGCAAAAGTTTTAGATTATGATGAGCAAAGTGGCCAGTGGTGGTTTGGCAGTCAATATAATTCAATTTATCAATTTGCACATGAAATTTTAAATTTTATCAATTCAAAATATAGTAAATTGGATGAAATCTTATTAGACCTAATTAAAACTTATACGACATCCCTAGTTGAAGAAAAATTTGCAAGTTCCACTGATGGAGATTTACCTTTCTAAAATTTAAAATAACGACCTATCTCGATTGAGTTAAGTCGTTTTTTCTTATTTTGTTTTTCTTCTAATATAAGGCTTCGAAGTCAGTTCTTCTTTTTCCTGCTTCAAAGCCTAAGGAGGAAAAACTTATGACATTAAAAGAATGCTTGATTTCGTATGTTCAAGCAAAAAAGGCTTCTCTTAAGGAGTCAACATACGTAAGATATTCAAATCTTATCCAAAATCATTTAGATGAAGATAAAAGAAAAATCCCCATATCTGATTTGACAAATAAAATTATTCAAGAATATTGCGATTCTTTACTACAAAATAAAGTTTCCACAACAGTTATTCATGAAATGGTTTTGCTTATTAAGCTTTCATTAAAACGTGATGCAAAAATAAATAGCTATCAGCCCTTGTTTATTGATTTGGATTTACCTGCCAATAGTAAGAAAAAGAAAGTGACAATTCTAAGTAGAACTGATCAAAAATCCATTATGAATTATATTCTTAGTAACGATAACCAAAAGTATTGTGGGATTATCCTATCGTTAATGACAGGTTTGCGTATTGGTGAGTTATGTGCACTTAAATGGTCTGATATTGACCTAAAAAAGCGAATTATTGTTGTGAATAAAACTTTGCAAAGAATATGTGAAAAAGGAAAGAAATCAAAAATTACAATAACCACACCTAAAACAAGCAATAGTCTTAGAGAAATACCCATATCAAATACGCTATATGATTTTCTAATAAAATTAAAACCAGCAAAACGAGATATTTATTTTTTAACTTCTACTTCTGTTCCTACTGAACCAAGAAATTACAGAAAAATTTATTTAACACTTTTGAAAAAATTAAAAATAAATAAAACATCTTTTCATGCATTAAGACATACTTTTGCTACTAGGCTTATTGAAAACAAAGTTGATATTAAAACTGTATCGGAATTATTAGGACATGCATCTGTAAATATAACCATTTCCATATATGTACATAGTGAATTTAATACTAAGAGAAAGGCTGTTAAAACCTTAGATAACTTAATCCTCAAATAAAAACTATAAGGTACCAAAATTAAGATTCAAAGATTTTTCTAATGATTGG
>OIGD01000247.1_pt1 | contig 72139 bp, 53 predicted proteins | sample 1582211 | NCBI WGS metagenome assembly OIGD01 (sample SAMN04414078, study PRJEB24778) | human gut metagenome | material: faecal | host: Homo sapiens
ATGACTTTTTGCTACTTTTTCGTCACTTGAAAAAGTAGTAATATTTCTTTCTATCAGCTATAATTACAGCCGCATCATTAAAACTAACCTTTCTACCACAATTATAATTAAAAGAAAAAAGCAGCGTTACCTGCTATAAACGCAATAATAAGCTACTTTAATTCGGGGCTAGGGGGAGCAATACGCCACCACTTCTTAAAAATTCGGGATTATAGGGGCGAATTACCGCCCCGAAACTAGAATTTGCGCATAAACTCCCCTATCACTCTCGCGGTAACGCGCAAAATCGCCAGCTCGCTCTTTGTGACCGCGCCGTCGGAAACGTAGCCCACGCCGCCGAAGCAATCCCCGTCGGCTGCGGCAGGCAGCACACTAAACTTCAGCTCCGAGCCCTGCAATGCAGCCGCGCCGAAACCTCCGTCGGTTATCGTTTTTCTCTCGCGCAGCGCCCTTTCCGCGCCCTGCGGCAAGGGTTTACCGACAAACTCGTTCTTTCTCTGCCCGAAGCCCGTGAGCCACGAATTGAAATCGCACACCAAAATCGTGCCCGACAGCTCGTCGGCGGCGGCTGCCGCTACCTTTTTGGCGATTTTGACAAGCTCCTCGGAGGTATCGGCTTTTCTGACGATGATTTCTCCGTCGGCGGTGGCGACTATTTCCATGGGGTCACCGAGGTCGATGCCGTGCAGTCTGCGGAACTCGCGCGGAATCACGATGCGCCCGAGGTCGTCTATTCTTCTGATTATCCCGTTGGTTTTCATAATTCTCCAATGCCGATTACGGCTTTTTTTCACAGTTAGTATGCTATAACCGCCGAAAAATTATGTCGTCGGACTGTATTTTTTGCATGCAAACGCCGCGCCGCAACCTTGACAAACCGTTGCGGCAAGCGTATAATAGCCGTATGACAACCGAAGCAAAAGTACATATAAATACTGTCGCCGCTTCGCCGCTCCCGTGCAGGTACCTATATAGCCGCGGCAAGCACGCCGTGCGCTTTACCGCCGACGGCGCGGTATTCAAGATAGAAACCGACGGAAAAACCGCGAAAATCGTAAAGTCCGGCGAAATCGGCTACGAGCTCGTGCTGAGCGAATACTCGTCGCTCACGCTGAAAACGCCGACGGGCGAATTTTACGAGCCCGAAATCGCGTTGCATTCGCTGTCGTTTTCCGAAACGTCCGACGGCTTTACTCTCGCCGCCGAATACTCGCTTCCGCCGCACGACGAGCGCAAATCCCTGCGCGTAACTTGCGAAAAATAGCGTAATACCTCATAAATAACCACAAATAATCCACTCGTAAATGCAAAAGGGCTGCGGTAAACTCCGCAACCCTTTCGCTATTTTAAGGAGTATGAAGAAACGTAGTTTGCGTTCGACTTACAGCGGCTTAAACGACGTTGTGTAAGTCACGGACTGCGAACGGTTGTCGTTTCTGCCCAGCCCCACCATGTTCTGCGAGCCGCTCTTTACGAAGTTTGCAAGCAGCGGTTTCATATTCGCCGCTCTCGTGGCAAAGGCTTCGGCATTAGCGGCGGTCGTGCCGTCGGCGAGCGTAATCGTGCCGTCGGTTTCCACCGTGAACACTAAGATTTTGCTCTCGCCCGAACCCATATACACCTTGATCGTGTTACTTTCGCGACGCACGGTGAATGTGGCGTCGGCGGCGGTGTTGGTAGATCCGTTTACGTTAAGCACGACGTCGTTGCCCATCCACCCGGCGCAATCCACTACCACGCGCTTACCGCCGTCTTCCCAAGCCGCTATTTGCACGGTAAACCTGCTCGTTCCGTCGTAAATCGCGAGTCCGGACATATTACCGGCATTTTTGAGATTAAAAACGTACTCGTAGTCGCCGCTAGTCAGCGTATCGGGCATGTGGTAGAAGTTGACGGTGTTATTCGTCAGCGTAACGCTGCCCGTTTCCGAAGCCGCGGCTTCGGCTGCGCCGAGCGCGTTGGCTTCGACGGCGTTACCGTTAATAAGGTAGCTGCCGCCCCTGATTGCGGTGGATTTTCCGGCTGTGACCGCCATGGTAATCGGCGTATCCGAGGCGATTGTGAGCGCGTCGCTCGAGCCGTAGCCGTCGTCGCCCTTATAGCGCGCCTTGTAAGTGCCCTCGGGAGCTTTGCCAGAAACCGCGCCGTCCGTGACGGTCAGCTCGTAAATCGCGCCGCTCGCCGCGATAAGGTCAAGCGTGCCGGTACCCGTGCCTACGGTGCCCGTGACGTCCACGGCGGCAACTTCGTTGAAGGAGCTCGTGTAAGTCACTGATCTTCCGCACCTGTCGTAACTTTCATAACCTGCGGTGAGTTTCACGCCGTCCGCGAAGAACTCGGCGCACTTTTTGTCGTTGGCGGTCTTGCTGCCGGCGTTGTCGACACTCCATTCGTCGGCGAACCCGACTCCGCTCGCCGTAATCGTGGCGATTTTAATTTCGCTGCCGTCGGGACCTGCGGAAATCACTATCCTGTCGGCGGTGCGGCTCACCTTGAAGCCGACGTTCATTGCGCCCGGAGCGGTGATGCCGCCGGATTCGTTTTTCGTCGCCGCCATGAACACGTTGGCACTCTTGCAAGCGATAACGTAGGGATTAGTACCGTCGTTCTTTCTCTGAATATCGATAAGCACCTTTGCGCCCGCGCCCTCCCACGAAATACTTTGCATCGAAATGCGCGTGCCCGTCGCAGGGTTGACCACGGAAATGCCTGCCATGCCTAAGGGGTCGGTGGCGTCGCGCATCGTGATTGCGCTCTTAAACTCGAACGGCTTGTCGGTAGCGAGCGACGGCAGCCACGGAGTCAGTCCGTTGACGGCAGGCGCGTCGTAAACGCCGTTGCCCTCCGCCGAAGCTTTCTGCAAGTCATAGTCGCCCGTGACCATCCAGGTCGCGTCAATCATCGCGCCGTCCTTTACTCCGGCTTCGCTCGCCTCGCCCATAAACGCGGTTTTCTTGCCGTCGTAGGCGACGAGCTTGACTCCCGTGGGAACAAGCGCGGAATACTTGCCGTCGCCGTCGCATGCGGCGATTGCCGTTCCTCCGGCTTTGCCGATGTAAAGCTCGGTGTTCGCGTTCGCGCCGCTAATCGTGCCGGTAACGCGGTTGAGCGCGGCGTGCTCGGCGGTGAGTTTCAGCGAAATATCCGAATAGGTCGCGGTGTCGAGCGGCGAGCTTACCGAACCCTGTACGTTTCTCGAAGCGAGTCCCGTGACCAGCGGAATATCCTTTATGGAAATGCCTTCCGTGCTTCCTTCCGCCGTGATGAACATCGGATAAACCTCGGTGTTCACGCAGGCGAGCGGCTTGTCGTTGAGTAGCAGGTACAGCATGGCGTTGTCGCGCACCATAGTCAGCTTGAAGTTAGTCTTGTCGACGGCGTTGTAGTCCGCGTCGCTCATCAGCCAGCCTTCTTTGCCCCTGTAAATCTGCTTGAACGTCCAGCCGGGGACGTAGGACAGTATCCACACCTCGTCGTATTTGGTGTCGTATACCATCGCGCCGCGAGCCTTGCCGTCCAGCGGCGAGGAAATCGAGAAGCCGTGCTGCGCGCCCTTGTCCGCGACGGTCTTGACTTTTACGTTCGCACTCACGGTAAAGCGCACGGACTTATCCATAGCGAGCGAAGTGAAACTGTATCTCGAGCCGGCGTTACTTTCGGTAATCGTATAGCTGCCGTCCTCGTTTCTCGTCACCGCGCCGCAACCGGGAGTTTCGTTCCAGCTCGTGGCGAGCGCGCCGTTCATCGCGTCGGTTTCTATGGATTTTATCGTCATGCTGCCCGAGAACGTCACGTCAAACTCGCCGCCGTTGTACTGCTCGGGCGTAAGGTTGACGTACACGCCGTCCGCGTTAAGCTCGACGGTCTTGCCGGCGACCGTCGCGTTGCCGCTGCCCGTAAGCAGAACGTTGACGAAGCTTACGCCGCTAAGGTCGCGCGTTCTCAGCGACTTTATTCTCGCCGTCGCGTTCTCGCCGCCCGTGAGCTTCAAGCCGCGGTCGAAACCAAAGGTAACGCCCGTGCCCGTCACGGTAAATCTTTCTGCCATTTCGGCGGAGCTCAGGTCGTTAATCACGCCGTAGCCGAACTCGACTGCGGTGAATTCGTCGGCAGGCGGAGCGAGCTTGCCCTCCTTTGCCGTCACGACGAGCTCGTAGGTCGCGCCCTTGACGTAATCGCTCGCGGTCTTATCCACGGTGACGGTAAACGTGCCGTCCGTCGCAGTCAAGCCGTTTTCGGTGCTCGCGACGACAACGTCGGTTTCGCCCTTTCTCACCAGCTTATATTCGTCGATGTCGGCGGCGTTCTCTGCCCAGTTAAAGATTATTTTCTCCTCGTCCTCGGCGGCGGAAAGCGTCGTTTCGTCGATGTAACGTCCCGTCTTTATCTCGCTAAGACTCGTGTGCTCGGCGTCGAATGTAATCGCGCCCGATTTCTGCTCGTAGTGCTCGGCGTTAAAGACGTAGGAATACTTGCCGTAAGGCACGGAAACGATGTTCACGCCGTGATTTACCTCGAACGTATAGGTCACGCCGCGTTCGTTTCTGAGCGTAAGCGTGCCGCTTGCCGCGTCGTTTCCGTCGAGGAAACTGACGGGCGCGGAAAGCTCGTGATACTCTATCTTCTCGAAGCGCGAGGTATAGGTCATTTCGTCGACCATGTAGTTGCTGGCGTACACCATAGCGTGCTCCACGCCCTCGCCGAAGAAGCCGGCAAGTTTAGCCTTGTGCCCGTTCGCTCTGTCGGCGTTATTCACCGTCCAGCCGGCATTCGCATACGCATAGCCGTCGCTCGTAATCGTGACAACCTTGGAAACGGTTTCTCTGCCGACGTACACCTCGATTTTGTCCGCGTACCTGCGGATAGTAATCGTGGCATCGAGCTTATCCGTCGACCACACGTTGTCGGTGTCAATCGACTCGCAGTTGAGCACGAAGTCGTTTCCGCACCAGCCTTCGGCGAGCTCGATAATCAGGCGTTTGCCGCGCGCCTCGCCGTTCGACAGCTGGAATTGCAGCGAATACTGCCCGTTGGTAATTCCTATGCCGCCCATCTGCCCGTTGCCGTTCTCGTTCTTGAGCCGCGAGGTGAATTCGTATTCGCCCGAAGTCTTGGTGCCCGGGAGCACGAACGCATAGGCGCTGTTATGTCCTGCCGCAATCGTCGTCGAGCCGCTGTCCAAAGTCGCCGCTTTCATCGCCGTCGTCACGAACGTCGAGTTGTTATAGCCGCCGTACGTTCTGCCGTTCAGCGTGACCGCAGCGCCCGGCATGAGCGTCGCGTCCTTGGCGTTTATCGAAACGGTAGTACCCTCGCCCACGACTACGCCGTAGCTGTACGCCGCATAGCCGCCGCCCGTGTACTCTACGTCGTAAGTGCCGTAGGGGATTTTCGCCGAGAAAGTCGCGCCGTCCACGTCGTAGACGTAGCAGGTCTTGTCGGACTTGAGCACCACTCGTCCCTCGCCGGGCTCAGTGCCGTCCGCGCGGACTATCGTGCCTGCCGTCGCCGAAGCGGCGGTCTTATTAAAGCTCAGTTTATAGCTTGCCGCACTTCCGTTCGTATCGTTGCGGTAAAGCACAGCCATGTGCTCGATTCCGTCGCCGAAGAAGCCTGCGAGTCTGTCCTGCTGCGCTTCGAGGCGGACGAGCGACGACTTGCCGTCGAACTCGCGTTCCACCACTATGCCGCCGTTGAACTCATAGCCGTCGGCGGTTATACGCATCAGCCACGTCGTCTTGTCGCCCGTGCCCGAGGACAGAACAATGCAGTCGGCGGTCCTCGTCACGGTGTAGGTCGCGTCGGCGTTGACGTTCGCGCTCGCCGGGAACCTGACCTCCACGGAATTGGAGTTGTAATTCATCGCGTCGCACTCGAGCACGAGGTTTTGTCCGCCTGCCTCCCAGCTGACTACCTGGAAGGAAAGTATGCTCTCGCCGTCGGTGATACCCATGCCGGCAAACGCGTTTACGCCCTTCATGTTGACCGAATAAACGTAATCGTTCGCGGTTTTTGTGCCGGGCATGAGATAAGCCTTGTTCTTTCCGAGCGCGTCGATTTCGCCCGACGTCGCCTTGCTTCTCAGCTCGAACGACGGGGTTTCGTAGTACGGAGCGTTGAGCGCGGTATTCATGAGCTTGCCGTTGACCACGGCGGTTTCCGACAAGTCGAACGTGCCGTCTATAAGCTCGATTTCGCCGACGCTGCCGGACTCGGTAATCTGCGCGTCTATGACGTACGCCACCTTGTCGCCTATCGACGCGCGGATATTGTATACGCCTGCGAGCGTCTTGACGGAGAAACTGCCGTCGGCATTCACTACGCCGCTAAGCTCGCCCACGCTCTCGACTTCCAGCGTAGCGTCCGAAAAGTCGGTTACGCCGTCCGCCTTCAACTTGCCGCTTACCGTCACGAGGTCCGCGTACTCGCTGACCGTGGCTGTGTACGCCTCGCGTGCGATAATCTCGAACACGGTCGCGCCCTTTACGACGTCGTACTCGCCGGCTACGTCTATATGCTGTCCGTCGCCGTAATTCAGCCTCAGCACGGAAGCCGCCTTGTCGGCGTTCTTTGCCTTAACCTCTATTCTGACGGTCGAGCCCTTGACGAAGCCGTTGCCCACGCGCAGTCCCGACACGGTCGCGGAGTAGTCGGCGGTTTCGGTTTCGAACGTGAAGTCGCCGCTCGAAACGTAGTCGTAAGCTCCGCCGGCTTTCCAATCGACGTTCCACTCGGTGGTGCCGCCGCTGCCGTAGCGCGCGATACCCACCGCGTTGTCGTCGCCGGCTGCGAAGAACTCCGCCAGATCCTTTTCAAAGCTCTCTTTCGAGCCGGTGGTCACATGGTACTCAACGCCGCTCGCGGTGTGAATGCCGCTCTCGTCGAACCAGATTCTCAGCGCGCCGTCTTTGTCGTAGACGAACAAGGTCCTACCGTACTTAGCCACGGTGAAACGCAGGTTGCCGTTATCGCCGATAGAATTTTCAAAACCCGAGAACGAAAGCTCGCTGCTCGTAAAGGTAGTTTCGCCGATAGCCACGCACAGGCGGTTGCCCTCCCACCAGCAGCCTTTCATGACCAGCGTTCTGCCGCCGGAAGTGACTACGCCGCCCGCAACGGGGTCGGTGCCCGTGTGCGTTTGCTCGCTGAAAGCGGTGTCGAACGTGACGACGTACTCGCTCGCCACGGTGTCGCCGAAATAGCCCGTTCTCGCGCCGCTATCCGAGTAATAATTGCCCGTCGATTGATTGTGCTTGAAGCCCTTGTCGCTGTTTACCGTCAGGTCGTTGACCTTGAACGAGCCGTAGCGCGTCTTTTCCATCGCGATAATGCGAGTAAACGCCTTGTCGGCTGCGACTGACTGCTGCTTGCCGTCCAGCGACACGGAAGTCGTTTCGTCGTTTAAGGCAAACGTTTCCTCCACGTCGTGATAGCCCTCTGCCGACACTACCATTCTGTAATTGCCGCTGACGGAAATCTGCTTGCCGCCGACGTCGTATACGCCTGCTTTGGGAAGCTCGATGACGGCGTTGCCCTTGGAGTTTGTGCCCACGTTATAGCGCGACAGATTACCGTCGCCGTAAATAATTACCGAAGCGTTGAGCACCGATTCGCCTTCCGCGCGAAGCGGTAGCAACACGTTCACCCTGCTGTCCGTGGGGAACGGCGTGTAAGTAGCTTCTATATCGACGTCGCCGTCGGGCGTGAAAGTGTAGCTGCAATCGACGGAGTTATTGTAAACCTCGTCGTAAATGCCCACGCCGTTTTTCTTGACGTCGGTGAGCATATAGCCCGAACCCGGCTCGAAAGTAATCGTAACGGGCTGACCTTTCTTGACCGCGAGGCGGCTTGAAGTCACGCTGCCCCTTGCGCTCACGCCGGGAACGGAAACGAAGTACACGGACTTGCCGATTTCGGCTCTGAGCTCGTCGGATTTGCCCTCGTAATCGGTAAACGAATAGTTTGAGAACGTGCAGCCGTCGTTTGCGAAGAAACCTGCGTAGACCTTGCCTGCAAGCTTTTCGTTGAATTCGGTATCCCAGTACTCGCCGTTGTAGAAGTAGTAGAAGTTGCCGCCCTGCTTTATCACCTTCATTCTGACGGTGTCGCTGTCGTAGTCCTTCTTCACGTCGCCCGAAAGCGTGATTCCGCCCATCCACTGCAAGCCGTCGGTCATCGTGCCCGTTTTCAGCGAAATGACCTTTTGCCCCGGTTCGCGGTCGGTAAGGCTTCTGCCCGTGTAGGCGTAAAGCCCGATGTTCTCCTGATTGGCATAGGAGATAAGACCCACCGACGGGTGGTAGCCTTCGCTCGGCTTATGGACGGTAACGTCCGCTTCCATGATAAAGTCGGAGGAATACTCGTTCTTGAACCACAGCATCTGAGTGCGGTCCTCGTTGGTCGTTGCGGTGCCTGCCGCGTCGTCGATTATCCAGCGGTCGGTCGCCGAAACGCCGTTTACCGCGTTGCCGAGCGTGGCGGAATTATAGACGTGCTTCAAACCCTCGGGCCCGAACAGGAAGAACGTGTCGTAGCGGTTTCCTTCCATAAAGCCCGGTACGAGCTGGCGGTTGTCGCCGCTTCTTTCTGCGACTATCTTCATGTACGAAACGAAAATCTGAACGTCGTCGGGATAGCCGTTTTCGCCCAGCTCCTCCTCGGAGTAGTGCAAGCTCTCCCACGGCACGAACAGCTCGGCGGTGAGCGATTTAGTTTCGCCGCTGTTCAGCTCGCCGTCGACTACCGCCGCAGCGTTGTACTGCGTTTCGCGGTACGAACGCGAGGTCTTTGCGTCGATATTATAGTAGTTGTTGCGGTTGGGGTGTTCGTACCAGCCCTGAACGTTGTAAGTCGGCTCGCCCGTCTTGACAATCTTGATGCCGAAGGACGAGTTGCTGCCGAACTCGTTTCTCGTGTACCACTGGATATTCTTGTCGAACGCCTGAAGCCCGAGGTACAAGCCCTTTTCGGTGAACACGGTAGTGGCGGTAAAGGTTATGCCGTCGCTGGTGTGCTCCATCTTGTTCTGACCCTGCCATTTCTCTTCGTCGAGCACGCCGTCGACGCACATGAAATCGTCGGCTTCGGCAAAGAACGGCTTGTTATAGTTCCAGTTATAGTCCTCGCCCTTAGTCGTGTTCGAGGCGCAGCCCACTGCAGGGACGACGGTGAAAAGAAGTCCCGTAACCGCGGCGGCGGCTATCTTGCCGTTTTTGCCACGCGCGGCTTTTTCGCTCTTAACAAAGCTTCTGCCCTTTTTACTCATTTAATTCTCCTCCCTCTTACTTGCCGAGAACGACGATTTCCGCGATGCGCAGTTCGTCGCCGCCGCCCAGCATGTCGTCCTTGTCGAACTCGATTTCTATCTTGTTCGTCTTGATTTCGTTAAACGTAGCCACCGCCGCGGAGCCGGGCTGCAAGCCGCCTTCCGGGAGCGAATACGCCTCGACGGCAAACGGCAGGTCGGCGATAAAGCACGATTTCTCGTTGCCGGTATGCCACGTCGGCGTTTCGGTGAGCGAAAAGTTAATCGTAGAAACGTTCTTGAACGCGTTGTCGTAGTTGTACGAGTTGTAAATCAGTATGCCGCGTACCGAAACGGGCTCGGCGAACGTCAGCGTGATTTTCGTCTTGCAGTTTTTCGCGCGGAACTGCATTTTCTCGTCGCGGCGCATGGTGACGGTCATGCCGTCGGTAAGGTACTTCGCGCTGCCGTCGATTTCGCCCGTCGCGGTGACGGTCGCTCTATCTGCAACGTTGCGGTAACCCGAGAACACGGACGGGAGCGGCTGCAGCGAAGTGGTAGGACCGTTTGCAACGGGGGTATCGAAACCCAGCGCCTCGTTGTACTGCCAGGTCATCTGGCTGAGCGCGTAAATTCGTCCGGTGTCGTAGCCGCCGAAGGGCGCCGGGAACTCCCAATGCACTATCCAATCCTGTCCGTCGACATGGAGGAACTGAACGTGACCGAGGTTGGACATGAACGTGTTGCGCTCGTCCACGCCCAGAATCATCGAGCGCTCTTCCGCCTTTGCCTTGACAAAGCCGGTCAGCGGATTATGCGAATACGCAAATTTGACGTTATAGTTATAGTCGCCCACTCCTCGCGGCGAGAACGCGAGAAGGTACACCGTCTTGCCGTCCTTATCCTTGGTCGTCAGCATCTGCGGTGCTTCCACGACGGAGCCGTCGGTAAGGTCGTCGGCGCTCTGCGCGCTGCCGTCGGCATAGTTGGTGTAGCGCGTGTAACTCGTCGAAAGGTGACGCGGATAATTCGGGTCGTTGGGGTATTCGCCCTCACCCGTGCCCTTATATTCCACTCTCACGACGGACTTGTTTATCTCCGAGCCTTCGGCAATGCCGGGAATATCCTTTCTCGTGTAACCGTTGCCGGCTACCATGGTCATCGTGCCGTAGTCGGGCGTGACCATATCCTTCATTCTCATGCCCCAGATGACGTTACCCTCGAGGTTGGAAAGCGAACCGTGCTTGACGAAGTACACGTACAGCGTGCCGTCGTCGATAAAGGGGTGAATGTCTATCGCCGCAAAGCATTTTTCGTCGAGCTCGTCGAAGTCCGCTCTCGCGCGGAACTCGTCGGTGTAGAAATACTCGTCGCAAGCCTTGTCGAGCATAAACGCCGGGTTAATGCCGCTGATGACCTCGCCGTTGAGGTTTTTTGCCGTCTTGTCGCCGTAGACGTTCTCGCTGGAAACAAGCCTGAACGGTCCTACCGGCGTGTCGGAAACGGCGATGCCGAGGTAAAATCTTTCCCACGGAGCCACACTCACGTCGGTATCGGAATACTGCGCTCCCAAAGCCCTGAGTTCGGCGTTGTTCTTTTTCGAACGCGCCGAGAAGTACAGAAAGTACTTGCCCGAAACCTTGTCGTAAATGCACTCGGGCGCCCACAGGTAATCGCCCACCCATTCGGTTTCGTCGACTCTCAGCGCCATGCCGTCGTCCACTGCGCCGCACGGCTCCCAATCGTTGAGGTCGCGGCTTCTCGTCAGCTTGATGTGCGAAGTGTACGCCGCCGGTCCGTTGTTATTGTGCTCGAGCGGCGAATATCATTCCGTCCTCGGTGGACGGAATGATATTCGCCACACCGGCGCACTCGGACATGTATTGGTAGAAATAGCCGCCGTATTCGGACGATTGCTCGGGGCTCACCCAGATAACGCCGCTGTCGCCGCCCCAGAACACCGTATTGTTCTTGTACAGCAAATCCGTGTCGTAGGTTTTGTCGGGGTCCGAGCCGTCAAAGTGGCTCAGCTCGAAGCCCGAAGCGCCTCCCGAGCATGCTACAACCGACGCTATAGTCAGCGCGGCTATCGCAAAGCACACGAGTTTTTTGAATAGTTTCATCTTTATTCCTCCTGATTTTTTCGCCCGATATTATCCGCTCGGGCGGCGGTTATTTAACGTTTTTTTTGAGTCTTGCGCGTCGGTTTTATCGCGCCGAACGCGCTTCCTCGTCAGCCCTTGAGTCCCGAGGAAATCGCCACGCCCTTTAAGATATACTTCTGCGAAATGAGGTACAGGACAACCAGCGGCACCATGGAAATCACGCAGCCCGCCATTCTCAGCGGCCAATCCTGAACGTAGGCTTCGGCAAAGAACGCCAGCGAAATCTGCAACGTGTACATCTTCGCGTTCTGCAAGTACAGTAACGGCGCGAGGTAGTCGTTGTAGGCGGCGATGAAGTTTAATATAAACTGCGAGATGAGCGCAGGCACGGCAATGGGCAGCATTATGCGGAAATATACGCCGATTTCGCCCAGCCCGTCGATGTTCGCCGCTCCCACGAGGTCGTCGGGGATTCCCATGAAGAACTGACGGAGGAAGAACACCACGCCTATCGTGCCGAGCATTCTCGGAATCATCAGCGGCAGCGGAGTGTTTATCCAGCCGAGCTTGTCGAACATAAGGAAGGACGCGATAATGCCGATGCAGTTCGGCACGGTCATCGTCGCCAATAGTATCGCGAACATGGGCTTTTTAAGATAAAAATCGAGTTTGGCGAACGCGAACGCCGACATCGAGCTTACGAATATTCCCACAATCGTGGACGGCAGGTAAATCCACATCGTGTTGCCGAACGAGCGAAGCAAAGAGTTCCCGGCGGTCTTGCGCGTGAACGCCTTGACGTAACCTGCGACGGTAAGTCCCTGTTTCGGCCACCACACGAACGCGGCGTTGTTCGCCTCTATCGTCGAGGTGAGAGAAGTTATTATCATTATGTAGGTGGGCACGACCACGAACAGTATCGCGAGGAGTATGATTATGTGCGAGCCCACGAGCGGCTTGCGTTTTTTCTTTACGGGGACGAAGAAATCGCCGCTTCTGCCGTTTTCTAAAGCGTTATTCATGCGTCCCTCCTAGTCGTAGCAAACCCACTTCTGCCCGAGGCGGAAGTTGATTCTGGTCACGATGAGAATAAATATCGCGACAATCCAGCTGAGCGCGCACGCCATGCCCATACCCATCGTGGCGGTGTAGGTAAACGCCATGCGGTAGATGTAGTACACCAGCGTAAGCGCACGGTACCCAGGTCCCACGCCGTTGGTCGTGATAATCTGCATTACCGTCTGCTCCTGAAGCGCGGCGATGAGGTTCATCGTCAGCATGTAGAACAGCGTGGGCGTAAGCCCCGGCAGCGTCACGCGCCAGAAAACTTTACGCTCGTTCGCGCCGTCGATACGCGCCGCTTCCTGAAGCGACTTGTTTATGTTGACGAACGCCGCCTGAAGCAGTACGACGTTTGTACCGTTCTGCCACAGGCTTATGGTGAGCACCGCCGGCATAAACCAATTTTTATCGGTCATGAACGCGATTTTAGGCAGTCCCATCGCGGTGAGCACGGTGTTTATCACGCCGTAGTTGTCCTCGAAAATCCACTGCCACATCAGCGTTACCGCGACGGACGAGCAAACCTGCGGAACGAACAGTATTATTCTCGCGATTTTTCCGCAGAAAATCTTGCGCGTGAGTACGTTGGCGAGAAACAGCGAAACGCAGATGTTTATCGGCACGCTCAGACAGTAGTACAGCGTGTTGAGTATCGACGTCCACAGCATTTCGGACTTTATGACCTCAACGTAGTTGCGGATACCGATAAACTTCGCCAGCGAAAGATTGTACGAGTGCAGCTCGGTGAAGGAAATCACCAGCGACATTATCATAGGCACGGCGGTAAAGCACAAAAAGCCTATGAACGGCGGCGAAGCCATTGCCGTCGCGATAACGTTGCGGCGTAAAATCTTTCTCCTCCGCGCTTTCTTTTCTTCCGCGGAACGAACGTGAAGATATTTTCCGTATAAATCCATTAGTCTTTCCTCTTCTCGCCCTTTTCGGCGCGGATTATCTCTGATACTGCTTGTACTGCTGCAACCAATCGTTGGTGCGGATTATCGCCGGCGAGTACCATTCGGCGTAGGTCATTTTGCCGTTTCTGACGTCGGCGTTGAGGTCGACGCACCACTTTTCCACCCAAACGTGGTCGGGCATGTACCACCAATCGCCGGGTCCCTGAAACTCCAGCGCTTCGCTGAACACGCGCACGTTGCCGGGCGCTACGCCCTTTTTGAACTCAACCTCGGGAAGCAGCGACTTCTGGTTGGGGAAAAAGCCTATCGATGCGCGGATTTTCTGTCCTTCGGCAGACGCCATCCACATCATGAACTGCGCCGCCTGCTGTTTTTTCGTCGAGCCCGTGCGCATAACCATCGACAGCGAATTGCTGTGTCCTGCCTGTTTGCCCTGCGCCTTCACGGTGTCGCAATTCGGGTCGGACGGGTCGGTGTATTCCTTGTAAACGGCGAGCGGAGCCACGTCCCACTGAAAACCGCGCGCCTTGGCTTCCTCACTGAGGTCCGCCATGTAAACCGACGACTGCGCCAGCACCGCGAGGCTTTGCGAGAAAAAGTAATTCATCGAGGTGCGCGAAGCAAACGTCGAGGGGTTGGGCGAAATATCCAGTCCGCTATCTCCGTCGATATTCGCGTCGGTTTTCGCGCCCAGTTTAAGATAGCGGTTGAACGCGTCGCGCGTGGACGGAAGCCGATTGAGCGTACCTGCCGATTCCGCTTCGGTCACGCCGCTCCACAGCCCCGCTTTGTCGCCCGAAACCGCGCCGTCGGCGTTTTTCACGACGTTGGCGTTGTCGTGGAGATAATCGCCGTAAACGTCGGGCACAAGCACTTCGTCCTTGCCGTCCTTTTGAAGGATATTCATCTTGTCGACGAAGCTAATCGTTTCGCCGGCGTTATAAGTCTTGCCCGTTCTGCCCGTAAAGGTCTTGCCGTCCGCCACCACGAAGTTGGGATTGGGGTCGAGCAGCGAGAAATTCCACTCGCCGCCGTCGGTAAGGTCGTTAAGACAGTCGCCGCCCACGCTCCAGCCGTAATTGAACCACCACTCGGTGAAATAACCGTACTGCGTGCCGAACTCGGTCACGGGGTTTGCCTTGTTCTCTTCGCCGGGCTTCGGGTTGTATTTACCCGAGAACAGCATACCGAGGTCTTCCACTTCGTCCCAATTCATCGCGATGCGGTTGTTGAACACGGCGACTTCTTCGTTGTCTTTGAACGCCGGCTTTACCCACGTTTTCGTGTATTCGCCGTTATAATAGTAAGGATTGAGCGAGCGGTAATAGCCCTTTGCCGGCACCGTCACGCCCGACAGCTGCGGAAAGTCCGATTTCTTCTTGCCGTTGTTGTCGGCGATTTCGCCGGCGTTCCACTTGTCCAAGTCCGCTTCGTCAACGCTGATGACCGCTATGCCGGCTTTTTCCAGCATCGTCTGATTATAGTAAAGCGCGGTGGGCTGCGAGTCGAGCGGCAAGCCGTAAAGGGGGTCGTCGGTGTGCGAGGTGTTGGTTTCGCGATTGTAGCGCAAGCGGTTGACCGTGGTGGGCATTATGTCGCCGAGGTCGATGTCCGTCACCTTGTCGACGTATTCCTGAATGGGGCAAAAGTACTCGCCCACTATCCATGACTTGAACTCCGCTTCGGCGATGAGGAACACGTCGGGACCTGCCTCGGACGTGGACGAAACCTGCACGGTCTGCGCATAGCTTCCGTTAGGTTTTTGCGAAATATCGACTTGTATGCCGTGCTCTTTGCCGTAGCTCTCGTTAAAGGCGTCGGTTACTCTGGTGTACATGTCGAGCTGGTCGGACGAGCCGTACACCCAAAATTGCAGTCTGTTGGTGTTGCCTTTAGCCGAGCAGCCCGTGAAAAGCGGAATGCAGCACACCATGCATAACAGCAAACACACTATTCTCTTCATAAAATCTTCTCCTTTTTTGCGAATTGACTCGTTCCGTCGAACTTGTCCATTATTTCCCTTATACTATGTACCGAAAATTTGGGGCGGTGGCGATGGTCGAGTAGACCGTTCTGCTCCTGCTCGACGTCGGTGAGCTGCGTGTAGCACACGCCGACGGGGAACGCCGCGAACGCGTTTTCGCTCAGCTTCTCGAAGCGAACCAAAAAGTCGTCGACGCTCTTCTCCGCTCCGCTGTAGCCCCAGCCCGTGCCCGTGTCTATCGCGATGCCGCCGTACTCGGTGAGCATCACGGGCTTTACGGGCAGCGTTTCGCCTCTTGCCATCAGCCGCTTCCACATGGGGAATGTGTCCTCGCGTAAATCAGAATACTTTGCCGCGAACTCGTCGCCCAGCTTAGAATAGTCGTGCACCGTGATTAAATCGGTTTCCTCCATATTCTCCCAGCCGTCGTTGGTCACCACCAGCCTCGAGGAGTCGAGCGACTTCACAAGTCTGTACAGCGATTTCGCGAACGATTGCTGCCGCTCGTCGTAAAGCACTTCTTTTACTCCCCAGCTCTCGTTGACGGGGACGTAAGCCACCACCGACGGGTGATTGTACGAACGCGCCACCACGTCGAACTGCGTTTCGACCAGCGATTTCTGCGCTTCGGGCGTATACAGGTACGCGCTGGGCGTTTCCGACCACACCAAAAATCCCAGCGTGTCGGCGTAGTAATAAAAGTACGGGTCCTCGAGCTTCTGATGCTTTCGCGCGCCGTTGAAGCCCATTGCTTTGGCGGTGAGAATATCCTGTCTGAGAGCGTCCGTCGACGGCGGAGTCATGCCCCCGTCCGCCCAATAGCCCTGGTCGAGCACAAGCTTGAATTTCAGCGGCTGATTGTTAAGGTACAGCTTGTCGCCCTCCGCCCGCACCTCGCGCAACGCAAAATAGCTCTTTATCGCGTCCGCCGCTTTTCCGTCCTGCCTTATAGTCAGGTTAAGCCCGTATAAAACCGGCTTGTCGGGCGACCACAGGTGAATTTCGTCGATAAGGTCGGGCTTTTTCAAGTCAATCGTAAGTCTGTTCCGCTTGCCCGACAGGCTTGTCGTCAGCGTCGTTCTCTCTCCGCTCGGCGCGACAATCTCCGCTTCGAGCTCGTCGGCAAGCCCGTACTCGAGCGCGACGTCGAGCTTAACCGTAGCCGAATTTACGTCGGGCGTCATCGTCAGCCGATTTACGAAATCGCCGTCGTGCGCCTCCAGCCATACGCTCTGCCAAATGCCCGTCGTCTGCGTGTACCAGCAGCGGTGCGAGCCGTCCAGCCAGCTCTGCTTACCGCGCGGCTGAGCCTCGTCCTGCGAGTCGCGCGCTTCCACGGCGATAATCTGCTCGCCCGTGGGGTTAAGGTAGGGCGTGACGTCGACGTAGAACGCGCCGTAGCCGCCGCGGTGCGAAACCGCAAAGCAGCCGTTGACCCATACCGTGCAGTCATAGTCGACTGCCAGAAATCGCAGCACCACGCCTTTCGCCTTTTTCAGCGCAGGCGAAAGCGTAAAGCTCCTGCGATACCTGACCGTCGTGTGCACCGATTTGTCGCCGATGCCGCTTAGCTCGCTCTGGTACGCGAACGGCACGTTGATTTTCATCGGCATCTCGGCTTTTCCCGTCACGAAATCGGTAACGTTCGCCGCCTCGCCGAACGCGAATTCCCACTCGCCGTTCAGGGTCTGCCACTTATCTCTTTTCAGTTGCGGTTCGGGGTGTTCGTTTCTCATAAGTTTCCCTTTGAAGTAATTTGTCGCGGCGCGCTCCCCTCGTAAAACGGCGAAGCCTCCGCTTGTCGATATAATTATAAGGGCTATCGGAGCTATGCACAATACGTTTACATAAATTAGCCTCAAAATTATCTGACTAGTCACAAAATCTTTGAAACGGTTACATTTCCGCCGTTTTGCCGCCGAAAAAACCACGGTAAAACGTTTTTTTACATGCCGAAACCGCGGCAACACTTGAATTAAAGCGTTCGTTACCGCCGAGATGCTTTCCATAATTTGGGAAATTCTTCGTCTTACTTTTTCAAAAATATTGCACTTCTACCGTTGACAAACCGCCGCGCGATTTGGTATAATCACGGTAGAAAATAAACTTACCGAAGAGGGGAAAACGACATGCTGTATCCGATGAAGCTGACGCTTGACGACGACGAAAAGGTACTTAATCTCGCAAAGGCGCTCTCCAGCCCCATTCGCATCGACATACTCAAGCTGCTGATATTTTCGAGTATGAGCGTAAAGGAAATCGCGCTCACGCTTGGTCAGCCCATTTCCAGCACCGCGCTGAACATCAATCTCCTCGAGCAAGCCGGGCTGCTGCTGACCGAGGTCAACTACACCACCACCGGAAAGACGCGCACTTGCTATCGAAGCTGCGACAAAATCGTCATCACGCTCTTCGACCAGCTGCTCGAAATGCAGCACGAACGTTCGCTGAAAATCGAGCATAACATTCCCATCGGTTCGTTCTCCACCTACGAGAACATCGTCGCGCCCTGCGGCATAGTGAGTAAGTCCGAGCGAATCGGACTTGATGACGACGTGTCGCTGTTCTTCTCGCCGAGGAGAAACGAAGCCGCGCTGATGTGGTTCTCGAAAGGCAGAGTGGAATACCGCGTGAGCACCGCCGACATAAAGCAGACGATAAAGCGGCTGGAGCTGTCGTTCGAGGCGTGCTCCGAAGCGCCGCTTTACAACAACGACTTCAAGTCGGACATCACCGTGTGGATAAACGACATGGAAATCGGCACCTGGGTTTGCCCCGGCGATTTCGGCGGCAGGCGCGGACAGTTCAATCCGCCCTTTTGGCCGAACACTCACACGCAGTACGGCATTCTCACCAATTGGCACATCACCGACTCGGGCACAACGATGAACAATCAGTTCATGAGCTACGTCAATCTCAAAAACCTGGACATCATGTCCAAGCCATACGTTTCCGTCAAAATCGGCGTGAAGCACGACGCGGTGCACTGCGGCGGCATCAATATTTTCGGCACCGACTTCGGCGACTACGCGCAGGACATCATTTTCAGAATCATATTCTAAAGCGGTGAGCGATTTATAATCGCGCCCCAGGGAGCTGTCACGAAGTGACTGATGAGGCTTTAATTAAGGATTACGCTTGGCTGCCATTTATAAAACTACCGCGCCGCGCCCACATAAAAACCGTTATTCAAAGAAACGAGCGAACGCAAATGCATTCGCTCGTTTCTTTGAAATTCCATGCTTAAAGCCTGTTCCCTTCTAAAATACCGTTTATTACGCCTTAAAGCAGCGTGAATTTCATTACCACGGGGTTATGGTCGGAATAGGCAAAGCCCGTGACGACGTTGTCGAGGTAGGTAACCCGGACGTTTTTGCTGACCAAAAAACCGTCGACGATAATGGTGAAGTTTCCTTCTTTATACGGCACATCGCAGTTGCGGCAGGTGGGCTTCAAGCCGTCCGAATAATCCGTCGCGTGCACTACCGCCGGGTACTCGCTCAGCATATCCGTGGGAAACGGCATCGCCCAGCCGAAGTCGACTTGTTCGCCGCCGTTGAGCTTTTGCGTGGAATCGCCCGTAAAATCGTGGTTGAAGTCGCCTCCCACCACGCAGTAATTGCCCTTGTCGTACTCGGCTTGAATTTCGCCGAGCACCATGTTCATCTGCGCCGCGCGGATTTCGTCGCTGCCGCCGTAAGCCGACAGGTGCACGTTGACGAGCACAAGCTCCTTGCCGCCCTCGACGGGCACTCGCGAAACGCTGTAACAGCGGTCGAGGTCGAGAAACTTCGACATGCCCGTGGAAATAGGCAAGCTTCGGCGCGTTGCCGAGTTAATCGCGGACTTCGACAGCGTAAGCATGCCGCTGTTGGACGCGCCGTGCGGCTCGAAAATAGGATAGAACAGATACGCCGAATGATAATTCACCGCGAACGACGACGAAAAACCCTCGAAATAGCTCTTTACGATTTCGCGCTCGTCAATATCGTAGCTGCGCGTCGAGCCTGTGTCGACTTCCTGAAAGAACGCGAAGTCGGGCTCAAACGACCTGACCTTTTCCGCACCCTGCGAAACGCACGCTTTCACGCTGTCCGCGCTTCTTGCCCGCGACTCCTTGCCGCCGTCCATAAAGAACGTGAAATCGGCGGTATAAGCTCCGAAACCGAGGTTTTGCGTGACGACGGTGTACTCCTCGCCCGTCTTGACCGCGCCGCCGCTCGCGTTTTCGGGCGTGAGCGCGAGGTTGTCCTCTATTCTCGAATACGACGCCACGACGTAAATCACATAGCCGCCGACGACGAGCACGATTATGCCGAGAAACGCGCCCAGCGCAATCAATATTCTCTTTACGATTTTGTTCATAATTTCCCTCATTAACGACTGCCGTCGCCATGCCGCAAACAGTCGTCGCTATTTAATCGCGCCCTCGAGCTTTAACAGCGCGATTTTATTTTGTATTCCGCCGCCGTAACCCGTGAGCTTGCCGCCTGCTCCCATCACGCGATGACAGGGCACGATAATGCACACGGGGTTTGCGCCCACCGCGCCGCCGACAGCTTGCGCGGACATTCTCTTCACGCCGCGCTCGGCGGCAATCGTCGCCGCGATTTCGCCGTAGGTGCGCGTGCTTCCGTATGGAATTTCCAGCATGAGCTCGGTCACGCGCCTGCGGAATTCGGACAAGTCGCCGAGGTCAATCGGAGGCGCCGCCCCGGGGTCGCGCCCCGAAAAGTACGCGTCCAGCCACTCCTCGGTTTGCCCGAAAACGGGCAAATTTCTCTCCTCGCCCTCGCCGAACTTGCTTTTGTCCGGCGAGTCCGAAAATATCAGCCCCGTCAGCGACTTGCCGTCCGAAAACATAATCATGTCGTCGAAACCGTCGGACGTGCGGTAGATTTTCTTACATATGTTCATCTGCGTCGTCCTTGTCATCGTACAGTCTGAAAATCGCGCGGACGTACTTTCTGTCGCCGTCATAAGCCGTCAAACGTCTGCCGTAGCCGCGCACGAGCGCCCGTCCGGATGGTTTAATCGTTTTTGACGTGAACGTCGAGTTGGTTGTACGGAATTTCGATACCGTTTTCGTCGAACGCGGTCTTGACCTGCTCCATAAGGTCGAAGTACACCGTCCAGTAATCCTCCGCTTTGCACCAAGCCTTGCTGCCGAGAACGATACTGCTGTCGCCATGCTCGGCTACGCGCGAAGACGGCGCGGGATCTTGTAAGATAAGCGGATTTTTCGCGCAAACGTCAAGAAAAATTTCCTCGGCTTTCTTAAAGTCCGCGTTATACGAAATCGTAAAGTTTATATCCACTCTTCGCGTACTTTTCGCCGTATAGTTTACTATCTCGCCGGTAGACAGTTTGCCGTTCGGTAAGTACACGAGTTTGTTGTCGTACGTACGTATAATCGTATAGCAAATCCGGATATCTTCGACCGTGCCTTCGTAGCCGTTGGCCGCGATATAATCGTCGTCGCGGAACGGGCGCGTGATAATCAGCAGTACGCCGCCCGCGAAGTTCGACAGCGTACCGTTCACCGCCAGACCCACGCCTACGCCGAGCGAAGCGATAAGCGCCGTTATCGCGCCGGTGTTGATGCCGAGGTAACCGATAAGGCACACCACGACTATGACTTTCAGCCCGACTTTGAGAACGTAACTCAGCGTGCGGTACAAAGTTTTGTCGACCTTGTGCTTTTCCTCGGCTTTCCGACCATGCTTTTCCACTTTTTTCGCGATGAAATTTATGATCGCGAACGAAACAATCAGCAGAATTATCGATACAACGATCTTTATGCCCGTGTTCATCATCCACGACTGCACCGTCTGCCATATCTGATTCCAGTCCATTTTATGTCAATCCTATTTCGTAATTCAGTCTAAAAATTTGTCGAGTTCGGCGGCGACGCGCTTGTTTACTTTGACTTTCGGATCGCGGTAAACCTTGCCCCTCGCCACGACGTAATCGAGGCTTCTCAGATTTTTGAGGTCGTCCAGCGGATTGCCGCGCGTCACGATAAAGTCGGCGCACTTGCCCTTTTCTATCGTACCCGTCACGTCGCCCAGCCCCAAAAGCTCCGCGCTCCGTTTCGTCGCGGTGTACAGCGCGAACGCGTTGGTTACGCCCACATACTTGTGGAAATAGTAAAGCTCGCGCCAAAAATCGTACTGCGTTATCCACGGACAGCCCACGTCGTTGCCGAGCACTACCGGTATGCCGTTCTCCAGCGCGGCTTTGGCGCAGGCGATTATACCCTCGAAAACCACGTTGCCGTTAAACTGCTCCACCTCGGTGGCGTTGGTAATGCTCCTGTCGAACAGCGCGTAAGGAAGCGCCGGCGAAATCGTCGTGCAAAGGTACGCATTTCTCTCCTTAAAGAGCCGCAAAATCTCCTCGTCGGGCTTGGCACCGTGCTCGATTGAGTCCACGCCGTTCTCGAGCGCGACTTTAACGCCCTCGGGCGACTCGACGTGCGCGGCTACCTTATAGCCTGCCGCGTGAGCCTTGTCGCACACAGCCTTGACCATTTCGGGCGGCATTTTCAGCTCGCCCGGCACGCCCTTTTCCTTGGCGTCCATTACGCCGCCGGTTATCATCAGCTTTATGAGGTCAACCCTCTCGCCCTCGATTTGCTCAAGGTAAGCCACGGCTTCGTCGGGCGTTGTCGCCTCCACCGCCACCGAGCCTGCCATGTGACCGCCCGGCACGGAAATGCCGCGGTTCGCCGCGACTATTCTGGGTCCCACTCGCTTGCCGCTCGCAATCTCGTCGCGAAGCCGCGTGTCAAAATCGCCCAGACCGCCCACAGTGCGGATTGTGGTCACGCCGCTCATGAGCTCCGCCTCGGCAAAGCCGCGCACCATTTTGTAAGCCACGGCGCGAGTGAGCGCGCTGCCCATAATCGTTCGCACGAGCTTGGCGTTGTCGCGCTGCTTCTTTTGCGGCTTGCCGTTGCCGGCGAGGTGAACGTGCATGTTGATAAGCCCGGGCAAGACGTAAGCTCCGTCAAGGTCGACGATTTTGTAGCCGGGGTGCTCGCCGCGCGGCGCCACGTCCTCGATTTTATCGTCGCAAACGAGAATGTCAAGCCCCTCCGCAGGGCGCATGTTCTCGTCGCCCGAGAGAATTTTTCCGTTTATAAAAGCGTATTTCATCTGCTACACCCCGAGCGAGCGCACCCAATCTTTCATGTCGGCTTCGGAAGTGCGATTCAGCATTTTCCCGGGTTTGAAGTTTGCTGTCGGCGCAACGCGGCGAAGCACGTCCACGGTTTTACCCATGCCGCTGCCGCCGCTCGTTGCGAACGGCGCTATGGTTTTGCCCGAAAAATCATAGCTTTCGAGGAACGTGTCTATAATCGTGGGCGCGACGTACCACCAGATGGGGAAACCCACGAAAACCACGTCGTAGTCCGCCATGTTCGGCAGCTTTTCCGCGATTGCAGGGCGCGACGCGGGGTCGTTCATCTCCACGGTGCTGCGGCTCTTCTTGTTCGTCCAATCGAGGTCGGCTGCGGTGTACGGCACTTCCGGCTTAATCTCGAATAAATCGGCTTCCGCCGCCTTCGCCAACTTTTTAGCGACTTCCTCGGTCACTCCGCTCACCGAAAAATACGCCACCAATTTCTTACTCATTGTGCTTGTCCTCCCTGAAATTCGGTTTACTGTTTAATTATACCCCCGAAGGCAAATAATGTCAATACCGTCGGTAAAATTTATCTCGCCGCCGTTTTTCTATTCTTCGTTTCTATTCTTCGCCCGTATCGGTCAGCCGCGAAAACGCGTGCGATTATGCGCATATATCGAAAAAAGGAGCTTCGCCGATTAAAAAACCGCCGCTCCCTACGCCTGCGCAAGTGCGCATATTTGAATATTTACCAAATCACCTTATCGTTTCGCTCACTTTATAAACGCACGAATTATAAGTAGTGTCTTTGCGCCCAATAAGCCCGAATATATCTGAACCACATCTGATGATACTCTACCGGGTCTAAATGCCGCGCTAACATTACGCGAGCCAATGAAACGTCGCCAAGAGTAAGCGCAAGGTAAGCAATCTTATCGCGCAATTCGAGGTCCTGCAAAAATTCAGGCGGAATATTGCTGTAACCGAGGTAAGTTCCAAGAATATTGCCGGTTACCGCTCCCGTCGAGTCGCTGTCACCCGAGTGATTGACTGCCGCGCGAATTCCGGCAGCAAAATCATCCTTGTGTTTCAACGCGCAATACGCAGCGATTGCAAGCGTTTCCTCCGCTACCCAACCTTCGCCTATTTGCGCAATCGCTTCGGCATCGTCGATATTTTTGTCGGAAAGCGCCGTTGCAAAGCTCATGATGTCTTCAAATTCATCGACGTGCGGCGTTTGCGAAAACAATTCCGACGTGCAGCGCACAGCGTCGAATATCGCTTCCTTAATTTCTGCACCGAGGTAAAGCGCAGCTATCATATGCGTCATCGCCGCCGCAGGAATGTAACCCAGCGCGTGTCCGTGAGTAATAGCCGCGATTTTCGCGCCAATTACCGCTATCTGTTTCGGTTTAAGCATTTTTGCAAGCGCTATGCCTGCCGGCGCCACGCGCATAACGCCGCCGCACCCTTTACTGTCGTTGCACGGATTTCCTATGTTGCCTGTTTTTCCGCTCTTGATTGACGTTATGCAAGTTGCGCCGGGGCAGCGCCGTGAGTACAATTCACTCCACCTGTCCAGAACCCACGTCACTTGCGACATCGGGTCTTTTTCTATTTCGCCTTGCGTGACCAACCAATCCTTATAGGCAATACGCACATATCCCGTCGGGTTGAAGTTTTCGTTTTGAATCTGTATATCGTCGCATTCCGCACCGGGTTGACGCTCGCGAATTCTATCCATTTCGTCCCAAATATAATGCCATTGGTCCATCGCTTCACAGGCGATAGCCGTCAGAATTCCCGTGGCGGTAAATATTGACATCTGCGTATCGTCGGTAATCCGCGCCTTGCCGAGCGTGAGTTCGTAATTCAGGATACCGTCCTTGCCGTAACGCTTTTCTATTTCCGCACGGCTTAAAAATTCCACCGGCGCACCGAGCGCGTCCCCCGACGCGCCGCCCAGCATGCACCCAATCGCGCGGTCGAGCCGCCTGTCGCCGTTCTTTATTCTTTCCGCAATCTTGACCCGAGCTTCCTCACACTCGTCCTTCATTCTAATCATAACTCTCCTCCCTCTTCTCGGACTTAAAAATCGGCGGTATCGGATATAAGGTCAAAGTAGCGCGTGTTTACATTACTGTCCGCCGGGTTAAGTTTGTATAACCCCTTGAAAATGAATTTCGTATCCCTGTCGACTTTTTGGAAAACGTACCTGTATGCCGAATGTATCTTAACATATTCCAGCGAGTCTCTCACTTTCGGAATGCCGTCTACATATTTCTCTTTAATTCTGTCATTAGACGGCATAGTGTCTTCCCAGCCGTCACGAACATAGCCGTCAAGTCGCGGCATCCATATGCACGCTATTTCTCCTTTATAGCGGCAAGTATAACCGGACTTCATCCATCCTCTGTAATTTTTATCGAAAAGCAAGTTGATAAGGTCGCTGTTCTTGCCTTTGAATACGTCGCCGCGCTTCACATGTATTCCGTTTGCGTTTTTCGGCTCGTTATGTACGGTGACTTCACGCTCCCTATTTCCCTGCAATTTTCCGATGCTTTCGATAATCTCGTCATATACCTCAAACGGCTGTCCCGAATAAAAATATGCTTTGCCGCTTACGGTCGAGCCTGAATTGCGATATTGCTTGACAATAATCATCCTTTGGCGCGGCTCGTCATCGATTACGAGCGCTTTGTACCCGTCGTGCAGAACGACGATGCCGTTGCCCTCGATTTTCAATGAAAACTCCTCGTCAAGTCCGTTTTCGATAAGAAGCTCGTTTAAATCTTCCATCATCTCGTAATTTGTCATTTTATTATCCTCCGTTTATTTTATTTGTTCTATTTTGTATCCGAGAAGCGCGGCGCGCTCGATAAATTTCGGGATATTTACAATGCCCCACTGCGAGCAAACATAGGCGTTTCCGTCCGCAAGTCGCAGCTCTTCCCCTTCGTCGGCGAAAAACCTGACACGACAATCGGTTCTCTTATCGGCAATGCAAGCGTACTCCACTACGCCGAGCGAGCCTTGCAACTCTTTGGGAAATATGCGTTTCAAATCCGCAACCGTCATCTTCGGATTTTTCCCGACATAATCGCGCACGACTTCATACACCAACCGATTTTTCAGCAGTATTTTTTCATTGAACATGTACCTTGTTTTGTCGCGCGTTCTTTCGGTTGCTTTTGCCGTTCCCGACGTTTCGATTGTCATCGGTATATAAGGCGCGATGTCCGACATAAGCGCGTCGTCGGAAATCCCCCTTGACCGCCGCGGCTTTTCCTCGCCGGGCAGTTTTGAATCTCCTTTTTCCGACAGCAAAACTTTAATGTCGGAAAGCTCGTCGCACACTCGTTTCAACAGTTCGATAATTTGCAGTTCGTTTTCCATATTTTCTTAACCTCACACTCGGCATTATAATCATGTAAGCGAGGCTTGTCAAGCGATTTGGACATACTTTATCAAATATCTTTATTTTTTAACTTTGATAAAAAGATATTTGTCGAAGTACAGCTTCATCTAACTGTTCACAAAACAAAAAACCTTCGCGCAAACGGCACGCAAAGGCTTTTCAATACTGAAGTTTATTCCGCATAAATGTAAAACTCAAAAAATGATTCCCAACCGTTCTACACCGAGGCGAACGACGCGAGGTAGGCGTGCCATTCGGAAACAAGGTCGGAAAAGGCTTTACCGCTTCCGTCGGGCTCGCCGGCGTTAATCCGCATTACGCACTCGCCGCCGTAAACGTTCGCGAGGTAGCGATAAAAGCTGTCAATCTGAGCGCGGAAACGCGGCTGCTCGTTCGGCGTACAGTACAGCGCGGCAAGGCAATCGGCAAACAGCCAGAAGTCGAAGTTGTCCGCGCTCGGCATAGCGCCGTCGAGCTTTTTCTTATACAGCTCGAACGCCGCGAGATAGCTTTCTTTTTCGTCTGTCGATTGGTCGTAGGTAAAGGTCTGCGAAGCTCCCGAGAACAGGTAAAACCACATTTTGCGCGAATACGCGGAGGTATTTGCGTGGAGCTCGGGCAGCACCTCCGACAGCCGCCCGTGCTTGTTCGTCTGCTTCAACGCGTGGTGAGCGTACTCGTGCGAGAACGCGCCCACGGAATAGATTTTGATATAGTCGGCGTAGGCTTCGCCGGAAATTCCGCGAGATTTAAGCCCGTCGTCGAGCGACACGTCGATATGCGGCATGTCGGTCACGCCGAACGTTTTGTCGGTGATTTCGGTCGTGGCGGCGTTATCGCGCAGCCAATCCGAAAGAAAGTCGTAGGTAATGTCGAACTCGGTTTTCGGCAGAATGAAATCGTTGAACTCGCGGTTTACATAATATGTAAAGCAGCCCTCGTCGACTTTGTATTCGTAATCGCGCGAGTACGGATAGAACGTAAAATCGGTAAGCTGCGCGGCGTAATTTTCGCGCAAAAAGTCGCTTAGCTCCGCGCGAGTTACGCTTGCCGCTTCGCAGGCAGTTTTGCCGCTTTTCAAAAGCCTGTCCGCAAGGTCGCGTGAGAACGCTCGGGCGTAGTCGCGCTCCTCTGCGGTCAAATTTCCGTCCTCGTAAATCGGGAACTGCAAATCGGTGAGAAAGCCTGCCGTTCTTGCCGTGGACGCGTCGAACACGGCGCTTTCGCCCTCTTTGTCAAGCGCCGCCGCAAGTCCGTAGAACACGCCGTAGGGAACCGCCGCGTTGCCGCTCTGCGCCCACAAAAGCCACCCGAGCGCCGTCGTTTCGTCGATACCGACGGGCAGCGCCACCGTAATTTTGCCGTTTTTATCCGCAAACACGGGCATAGCCGAGGGCGAGATATACACGTCGGGCAAGGCTTTTCGGAAATTGTCGGAAGAAATTTCGGCGAAGCGAGCGAACGTCTTTGCCCACTCATCTCGCGATTCGTCATCCGTGCCGACCGCGAAATAAACGGTTGCGCCGTCTGCCGTATAGCTGCCGTCGTACTCGCCCTCTCCCACGCCGTTTATGCCGTCGAACGTCACTTCGCAGGACTTTATGTTGCTTTTCAGAGCGCAGGCGCAGGCAAAAACCGCGACTAATACAATCGTCGCAAACAAAGCTATCGCCGCTTGTCGCCGCTCCTTACGCATGCCGCCTCCGTAAATTCGTTTTCGTCCATTATACCATACGCGCGAGGATATTGCAAGCGGTTTAGTCGCGCATGGGGCACGGGTGCGCACATCGCTTCGTCCGTTACGGTGGAGAACGGCGCGCTGCTCTACGCCACTGCCACGGCTAACAACGGCGTGCCGCTCTTAAAGTGCTCCGGCGCCCTTTCCGTGAGGCAAGGCGCAAGCGTTTTTCTCAACCTCCCGACGCGCGGCTCGTCGCCGCTCCTGTACTTCTCTACAGCGGCAAACGTCGAATTTAATTCCCCGAAAACAGTCGTCCTGTACTCGAACGGCGGCAAGGTCTTTTCGTTTGCCGGCGGCACGGCGGCTTCTCCGAACGCGATAAACCTCGCCGCGAAACAAATCAATTATTGGACTGCCGCCAAAACGCCGTTCACGAGCGCAGGCGGCTTCGACGACGCGCCGCTCCTCTCTTTCCGCAAAGCCGACGGAGAAGCTGCGGCAATTACCCAAAAGACCACCTCGTCGGCGGTCGTTTCACCATCGTCCAATCTCGCGGAGGGCAACCCCGAATACCCCGTGAGCGCGAGCCTCGATTTCACGCAAGCCGCGGTGCTGTCACAGGGCGAGCTGGACGTAAAGGTAGACGACGTTTCCGATTTGAGCGCGTACGTCACGGGCACGACCGCCCCGAACGCCGCCGTGGAGTATTCGGACTCGGCGCAGTCAATTAGCGACGCGGCGGACGGAATCGGCGCGTTTTCGCTTCCGCTTACGGTTAAGCCCGCGCCCGGCGTTATCCGCGTCGGGTGGGAGGAAAGCAAGAGCGTTCTGCTGGCGTTCGGCGCTGTTTTTCCGCGAAAAACTCGGTTTTAACAAGGTCGTGGGAATAATTCTCGGCATAGTCGCGATCGTTCTTATCGCGCGCGGCGGCTGACCGCCCTCCTTAAACGCATGCTCTTATGGCATACGTCCGAAACGAAAAAGACGGCAACCGAAATCGCCGTCTTTTCTTATATATGCGCATATGCGAATACGATATTTAAGCGTTTGATACTTTCCGTAAGTGCCAGATCCAGCAATCGCAGTCGATAAGTCGCGGCACGGTAAGCCCGGCGCTCGTCAGCGCTTTGCCGCTTGCCGTCAGCCCGAGTTCCTCGATAAAGTACTCGTAATCGTCGCATAGCCCGCGAAGTTTGATTATGCGGTCGTGACCGCACGGCTCGGCGCGGAAGCATTCGCCCACGACGTAAGCGCGAGTCTTGTCTTTCGACACGATCGATACCGCGAAACGCTCGCACGCGAACGGATCGATAAGCCTGTAAAAATCGCCCATCAGCACGAGATCTTCTATCTTGCGATAGTCGCGGATCTGCCGCTTTATCTGTTCCTTTTCGTCGCTCGCGAGCGCGCCGGGATCGAGTTCGTAACCGGTAGCGCCCAGCGAAGCGATAGCGCCGCGCGTTCTCAGCGGCGTTACTCGCCCTGTCTGGTGGTTCGGACACGCGGAAACGTGGCACGAAGCGCTCGACAGCGGATAGCAAAACGAAGTGCCGTACTGGATTCTCGCGCGGTCGTAGCAGTCCGTACAGTCGCTCGTCCAAATCTGTGGGAAATAATACAGCGCGCCGCCGTCGAACCGCCCGCCGCCGCCCGCGCAACCTTCTATCAGCACGTTCGGGAACGCGCGCGTAAGTCTGTCCGCAAGATCGTAAAACCCCAGCGTATAGCGGTGCTGAAACTCGCCCTGTCGGTCAAAAGGTAGTCCGTCCGAGTAAAATTCCGTCATATCGCGGTTTTTGTCCCACTTTATATAGGAAATATCGTTCCGGGTCAACAGCCGCGAAATCACGCCGAAAAGGTAGTCTACGACTTCGCTTTTCGTGAGGTCCAGCACGAGTTGGTTGCGGCTTCGGCACGGTTCTACCCCGCGCTTCGCTATCGCGAAATCTGGGTGGGAGCGGTAAAGATCGCTGTCCTCGCTGACCATTTCCGGCTCGAGCCACAGCCCGAATTTCAACCCCGCGCTCTTGCACTTGTCGATAATACCCTTAAGTCCCGCGGGGAACTTTTCCGAATTGACATACCAGTCGCCCAGACTGCAGTTGTCGGCGTTGCGCCGACCGAACCAGCCGTCATCGAGTACGAAAGTGTCCGCGCCCAGCGAAGCCGCTTCGTCGATTATCGCGAAAAGTTTCTCCTCGGTCACGTCGAAATAAGTCGCTTCCCAGTTGTTCAGCACAATCGGACGAGGTTTCTTCGCGAACGCGGGGTTTATCACTCTGTCGCGGAAAAAGTCGTGGTATTCTCTCGTCGCCTGCCCCGCTCCCGCCGCCGAATAGCACATAGCGACTTCGGGTGCGGTAAACTCCTCGCCGGGCGCGAGTTTCCATAAAAAGCCGTAGTCGTTCACACCGCCCTGAACGCGGACGCGGCGGTTACTGCCGCGCTCTGCCGCGAGCGCGAACGAGCCGCTGTACAAAAGCGCGAAGCAATAGCATTCGCCCGAGGTTTCCGTGCAGTCCGCCGTTCTCAGCATAAGGAACGGGTTCATCTGATGCGACGAGTAGCCGCGCGTCGACTCGATCCTTATCGTGCCGTCCGCGACGGGCGTAGTCACGGGCGTGCGTTCGCTCGCCCAGTCGCCCGCAAGCCGCGTGGCGTAAAACTCGCCGGTATCGGGAAGGTCCAGACAGAACGAGTACGCGCGCTCGAGCGTGACCGCGTCGTCGCCGTCGTTCCTTACTACGAGATAGCGGGTAAGCACATCCGAGTCGTCCGCGACTATGTAATAAAGATCGATCGTAAGCTCCGAACACTCGTCCTTAACCGTCACGATCAGCGTTTCGTCCGCGACCCTTACCCCTGGAAGCCCGTCGGGCTTCGTCGCGCCGCGCACAATCTTATGCGAAACGTAGCGAAAAGCGCTCATCGCCGCGCCGTCGGAGCGCCGCGCGATAACCGTCGCCTGCCGATAATCGCCCCTGCCGAAACTGCCGATTTCTGACGGCGTGTTGCCGCTCGTCATTTCGCGGTTGGGGTCGGCTGGGTTCGGTTCGGCGCGAGAGCCGTGTTCGCGGATAAGGAACGCGATATCGCCGCGCTCTATTTTTTTGCCGTAATATAGTTGTTGAAGTATTCCCGCCGCGTCGACGTACGCAAAGTAGTCGTAAGTCTTGCCGCCGAGAATAAAGCATCGGGTGTTGACGTCGTAAGTAATCATGTTTATTTCCGTTTCGTTCGTTTTTAGTCGCCGACCACGGTTTTATACAGCGTTTGCGCGTACAGTCGGTGTCCGTAGTCGCCGGGGTGGTTCACGTTGTTGCTCGTGTAGTCTATAAAACGCTTGCGGGCGTTGACCGCTTGGAAAACGCTCGTCACGTCCGCGAACGCTACCGCCGTCCGCTCGCCCGCGATGCGACGAAGCACAGCCTTGTACTCGGGCTGGCGCGCGAGTATGGGCGTGCGGTTGCCCCAGTTCACTCGGATTTCGGCGTTCGGGAGCATGGGGGACACGAGTACGATTTCCGTTTTCGGGTTGCGCGCGGTTATCTTATCGATTATGCTTTCGATATTGTCACCGTAGTCCGCGGGCGGGATATCCACACCGTCGTTCATGCCGAACGCGATCACGACGAGGTCGGGCGCGTACGCGAGCATGTTTTCGAAGTTCGCTACCCCGTCCTGCTCGTACAAAGCCCATCTGCTAGTCTTGCCCGCGAGCGAAAAGTTTCTGAGTTCGACCTTATCTTCGCCGAATTTCGCCTTAAGCGAAGCCTCGAAAAGCCCCGCGTACGGCGGGCAATGCGGCGCGATATCCACGTTCTCGTACCCCGAAGCCGTCCAGCCCTGCGAAATACTGTCGCCTAGTACCGCGACCTTGAGTTTCGCCGTGCCGCCGCCGAGTATCGCGTTAGTGCGCGGCAAGCGGTCGGACTGCGTTTTCGGCACGCTTCCCTGCCACAGCGCGGCGTGCCGATAGGTTACGGCAATCTGCCACTCGGTCATGTCCAAAGCGCGTTCGCCGTTTTCGACTATCGCTTCGCGGTAGATCTGCGCGCCGCTGCCGTAGCGCTCGGGCATCATCGCGGAGGAAGTCGGGTCGTAAGTATCGATATAAAATTCGTCGTAGTCCATCGCTTTTATCGCGCCGTCGGGGTTTATCCGAAGTTTTCCGTCGGACGTAAGCAAGTAGTCCTTGCCCTCTTCGTAGAGTACGTCCAGTCCGTAACTGCGCACGGACGCGATCTGTTTTATCGGGTACAGTAGTTCGATCGGAGCGATCGAGCCGTCCTTTTCTTTACGGACGAACGCGGTTTCCGCTACCGCCACGCCGCCGTCGTTCCATATCGGGGTCATGTACGCGCCGAGATCGAACGCGCCGAGGTCGTAGCCCTCGAGGTTCTCGGTCGTTCCGTCGGGAAGATCGGGGTCGACGTAAGCCGCGCCGCCGTCGTCGGGTTTGCCGGTCGGCGTATCCGCGCAAGCCGCGAGGGGAAACGCGAAAAGCAGTACTCCGAGCAATATCGCAATCAGTTTTTTCATCGTAGCCCTCCTCACGCCGCGGTAAACTTCGCCAGCGCACCGCTACCGGCGTTCTTTATGAAGTAACTTATTTCTATAATTCCGTCCCAGTTCTCGGGTGCGTTCGCGTTAAGGTCGAGCGAATACTTGCCGCCCGCTCCGAAAATGTGGCTTTCGTCCGCTTTCTCTCGCGTTCCGAACGGAAGCTCGGGGTCAGAGGTAAAGCCGCCGACCGCGATTTTCACCGACTTTACGAAGCCGTCCGCGGTGTGGTAGTCCACTCTCACGCCCAGCGCGGCGTTCTCTCCCGCGGCAAGTTCGCCGTAAGTTTCCACCGCGAAATCAAGTTTGCCGAGTTTGTTCGCACCGCTCGTTATCACGGCTACGCTCGCTTCGCCCTCGTCGTTATCGAGCATGCCGAGGTAAGCGGCGAAACTGCCGTTGAACACGTCTGCGAACGGCTTGCCGTCGCCGCGCTCGGTATAGCAGTATTCTTTTTTCATTAACTGCCCGATATTCGCCGTTTTATCGAGTTCGCTCTTGCTTTCGGCGGTATTGAATTCGATATAGTAAGCGCCGTTCACGGGGATTTCCAGAGTAACGCCACCCTTGTTCTTAGGCTTTTTAATAGTCTTGTAAACCTCGGGCGTTTTGTTCGGAAGCCGCTTGACGTAATAATCGGGAAGTATGCCGTAAACCGTGCAACTTTCCGCTTCGAACGGCAGGTTTTTCCAGTCGATCGTGACGGTTTGCGTTTCCTTGAGCGCGCGGTTGTACACGATCGCGCCCGCGCGTAACGAGTCCGCGCCAGCCATTACGCCCGCGGTTTCGTTTCCGTCGCCGCTCGTTTTCACGCGGGTTACCGGTAGTCTGCCGTAAGCCCACAGCGCGTGGTACACGGGGTTGACCGCGAGGTACGGCTCGAACAGTCCGAACTGCTCGGAAGCGATCCACATCGGCCAAGAAACGCGCGTCACGTCCGAAGCCTCGTTTATCCTCTCGATTGCGTCGTAGAACGCCCACACGCGTTCGTAAGTGTCGTTCATCTGGCTCTTGCCGCCGTAAAAATCGTTGGAAACCGGGTGATACTCGGTAAGGTGCTGCTGCACTTTGCGCACGTCGTAAGTCTTAGCCGTGCGTTCGAACGCTTTTCGCACTTCGTTTATCTGATAGGTGAAGTTGTTCTCGCCCGTGCCGCTCGTATAGTCGCCCTCGAGATCGCCGTCCGACGGCCCGTAAAAGTGCCACGAAAAGCCGTCTGGCATAGCACCGCGAGCCGCGGAAGTCCCGAAAAAGTAATCCCAGCCCGTGGTGATTTCGCCACCGAGCGTAGCTGGTTCGTTTATGAATTTCAGAGGCCTTGCGATTCCTGCGGAAACGACCGACGAAAACTCGTTCGCGTCGTAGTACGCTTTCGCCGCGGTAATTACGGCGTTTATCCACTCTTCGGTACTGCCCAGCCAGTAAACGTTGCCCTCGAGATCGGGTTCGTTCCAGGTTTCGAGCGTCGCGTAAATCCCGTTGCGTTTGAGATAATCCGCGACGTTATAGCAAAATTCGTAATAGCGCTTTGGGACGGGCACGTTCCGGAAGTCGAGGTCGTCGCCCTCTTTCGTGGCGTAAGCGGGCGTACCCACCGCCGCGAGGTACGGCGAAACGCCGCTTTCCTTGCACGCGTCGATAAACTCGCGGGCAAGATCCCATTCTTCGTCCGAGCCGCCGCTCCCGCCGTTGCGACCTATCGGCTTTCCGATGCCGTTCTGCTCGTTGCCGAACATCAAGTCGATACGGAAGTTATCGGGTTTCAGTTCGTTTATGCCGCTCAGAGTTCCGAGCGCGGCGGGATCGAGGGTGCCGTCCGCTTCGCCCATGAACGTCCAGGTCGGGTTGAACATATCGATCTTTTTGAGGTTCTGCGGCAACGTGCCGTCCACCGCCGAAAAGTCCACGGAGATACGCGCGCCCTTGTCGCCGCACGCCGCGAGCGCGCCTATCGACCCCGCGCACACTCCAAGCGACAGAAGCACCGCCACGATTTTATTTTTAACCGATCGTTTTTTCATTCGTCACCTCAGTATTCCACCGACACGCGCACGTCCGTAAGGTCGTTTTCGCTGCCGTAACCGGCGTTAAGCACGAAGTACAGCCGCTCGCCCTTTTTCAGTTCGACCGTAAGTTCGCCGCTCGCCGCGCTCTCCTTGCCGTTGCCCGAAACCGACACTTCCGTCAGCGTTTCTTTCGCGCCGTCGCCGAGTACCGAGAACAGCACGCCGTCGTCCGCTTCGGTCTGTATTCCGATAAGTCCGACGGAAAACTTCACCGCCGCCTTGCCGCTTTTCGGCGCTTCGAACGTCAGAATAACGTCCTCGTTCTGATGCGGTTTCCACTCGTTGCCGCACACCGTCGTGAGCGACGAGTTGTAGCAGCCCTTGTACTCGTTGTAGGTCATAAGCGTGGGCTGAAACGCCGCGTCGCCGAACATATACGTCCAGCCCCTGTAGCCTTGCGTAGGCGCAAAATCGGCTACGTTGTCGTAGCGCCCGCCGCCCGAGCAGGCGAAACAGCACGCGCTCGTAACGAGCGCCGCGATTATCGCAGTAAGTCTTTTCATGATTCTTACCACCTCTTCCCTGCCGTAAGCCCCGCTGCCGCCGCAAGCATAGCGGTCAAAGCCGCCGCGCCGCCCGAGCCGCAGCCCGCGTTTTTGTTTTCTTCCGTTCCGTTCGTCCCTAAGATTTCGGCTTCGTTTTTCGCAACCGAGAGGTGCGCGGACAAGTCGCTTCCGGGGTACGCGGTCGTAATCTCGTCGCAGTAGATATTCGTGATAAACTCTACGCCGTCGCCCACTTCGTCCTGTTTTTTACCGGTTCCGAGCGAGTAAACGACGGTATCGCCCTTTTTGACGGTGAGCCGCGTTTCGGGGATAACGTACGTTTTTTTGCCGTAATAGTCGCAAGTTTCTTCCCACAGTTTCGCGCCGTTGAAATACAGCCCCGCGACCGCGCCGTCGCCCTCGTTCGAACTGCGCATGACGAAGCCGCCGACGGAAATCGTGCCGTCGAAGTCCGACACCCAGATTTTGAGATCGTCGAACTTGCCCGACGGGTGCATTTGCGTTTGCCCTATGAACTGATAATTGAATCTGCCCGTCCAGCGGTAATCGCCGTAAACGTATCTGTGGCGCATAAGGATATACTTTTCGGGCGTGCCGTAGGCGTAGTACCAGCCGTACTTGCCCTGCTCGTCCGAATAATTCCTTATCGGCGCGACCGAACAGCCGATATCGTCGCCGAGCGCGACCGCCTCTGCGCCGTCGTCGGGCGTGAAAACCGCTTCGAACGTCGTAGTATTGCCGTCGCTGTCGTTGTTGCCGTTGTTATTTACCGACAGCGCGATAAGATCGCCCGCGTTTACTTTCACGCCCGTTATCTCGAAGCGCGCGGCGGTATCGGTTTTCAGTTCGTAATCGGCGTAATTCTCGCTCAGCGCCTGCTCTTCGCCGTAGCCACCGCCCGTATACGCGCGTTTTTCTATCGAGAAGCGTATGCCGTTCACGTTGCGGTCGGGGTTCTTTTCCGCGTTCGTTTTCAGCCGCACGCTTCCTCTGAGGTTTACCGTGCCGTCGGCTGTAAAGCGGAACGCCTTTATCGCGTCGCCGTAGTTGCCGGGGTGCAGATTGATCGCGCCGCGGCTCTCCGCTTCTATCTGCGCGAAAGTGTCGGTATCGGAATATCGCCACAGTCCGCCCGAAACCTCGTAAGTGCGGAAATACCGTCCGCCGAAGTCGCCGTAAAGGTAGTACGTTTCGGGGCTGAACGCGTTTTCCGCGCTCGCTTCGGCGTTACGCGGCAACGCCGCCGTCGCCATTATCGCGAGCACGGACAATAAGCATAAAATCAAACGTTTTCTTTTTCTCATAAGCGCCGCCTTTAATAGGGGTTAGTCGGGATTAGTCGAGCACGAGCCGTCCGAAGCCGTCGATTGCGGGAGCGGCTGTTTTCACGCCGTGCTTCACCGCTTCGTTATAAGCGTCGGCGATTGCCTGCGCCTTGTAGGTCGACTTCATAGCGCCGACGTAAGCGTTCCACGCCTCGTTGTACGCGGCGTTGTAGTTACGGAACGCGCCCCACCACTCGCTCGGCTTTTTGGAAAAGTCGGGTTGAGCGCAGGTAAACGCGGCGTTTCTTTCCATGAGCGTAAACTCGCCGATCATCTTGTCGCACAGTCCGTCGAAATGCTCGGTGTAGGTATCCTCGGTGAGCATGTAATAGTCGGGATAGCGGTTGTAGGTTTTCGCGTTTTCCATCGCGGCAATCACTTTGTCGCCGTTGGTCTGCATTTCGTTGTAGTAGCCCGAAGTAATGTTCGTGAACAATCTCAGCCCGCTGAAAGTGTCTACGCCGTCGAGCGTTTTGTAAATGCCGTGCTTTTCGTCCTCGTAGCCGAGAAGCGATTCGCGGCGCGTGCCGCTTACGTCCGTCACGGTCTTATAATGCACGCCCTCGATACCGTAAGTAAGCAGGTCTACCGCTTCGTCTGTGAGAATCCAATCCATGAATTTCAGCGCGGCGTTTCGCTTGCTTTCGGACAGCGAGGAACTGATGCATACCGAAGTCCAGAAGTTCGGGTGACCCTGAATACCGTAACTGCCGTCCTCGCCCGCGGGCGGAGCGAACATGACGATATTCTCCGCGGCTTCCGCGTAAGTCCAGTTCTTCTGCGTGACGAAGTAGGAAAGCACGGTGTTCAGCATGACCTGATTTTCGATAATGCCCACGTTGCCGTTGCCGAACGCCGCAATCTTGTTGTTGCTTTCGTTCGTAACCCAACTGGGGTCCATATATCCGTTCGCGAGCATGCTGTTTATAAGGCTGACGGAGTACTTGTTGCCCTCGCTTATGCCGCTGAACTCGTACTTGCCGTCGCCGTCGTTATCTTCCATCACGCGATATCCGCCGCCCGCGACGTACAGCCAGTTGTCGGAATACATGTCCTTGGACGAAGTATAGCCGTAAGTCGTGGTGTTCGGGTCGTTGTCTGGGTCGTAAATGCTGAACGCGCGGCACACGCGGTAAAACTCCATAAGGTCTTTGGGAATACCGAACTTGTACTCTTCGTAAATCTCGTCCGTCATGTCCGCTTCCGAAGCGATAACGCCGTCGGCTACGAGTATGGACGCGAGTTTCGCGTTGAGATTGTCCAGCCAGTCCTTGCGGATAAACATCGTGTGTTCCTGCGTCCACGTCGTGTGGATCATGTACATTTTGCCGCCCATAAAGTCGATATTGCTCTTTAAGAATTCGTACTTACTCAGGTGCTTGTAGATGTTCGGGTACTGCGTTTCCGAAACGTAGTCGGAAATCGGCAGTATCGCGCCGGCGTCGATCATTTTCTTGAACAGCACGGGCTTTTCCGCGGTGCGCGAAATGAACAGATCGGGAAGTTCTCCGGTATTGAAGTACTGCTGAAGTTTGGTTTCCGCCTGCCCTCCGCCCGCCGTAAGGCAGGTAAAGTCCACGCCGCAAACTTCCATATACTTTTTATAGAGGTCGGACTTGCGTTTTATAGCGGTGTTCACGCCGCTGAGATCGGAATAAAACAGCGTGAGTTTGCCGCCGTCGTCCGTCGCGCCGCCGCAACCCGCGAGCGCGCCAAGACAGCAGCACAGCGTAAGCGCGAGCGCGATAAGTTTAACCGTGAATTTTTTCATAACGATAATCTCCTTGTATTGTCAAGACTTGATCGCGCCCAGCATAACGCCTTGCACGAAGTATTTCTGAAGCGCGACGTACACGACGACTATGGGGAACAGTGAAATAACTATAATCGCGCCGTTGCGTCCGTCGGAAAAGACCTTGGTCATGTCGATTATGCCTGCCTGCACATTGTCGACCGAAGCGGACAAAGCGATCTTGACCTGATTTGCGAGCGGATACATGTTCTCGTTCGTGAGAAGCACCATCGGCCAGTACCAGTCGTTCCACTTCCCGACCAGCGTAAACACCGCTATCGTCGCAAGCCCCGCTTTGGAAAGCGGTATCACGAAGCTGAACAGGCATCTGAAATCGTCGCAACCGTCCATTCGGCAGGATTCCAGCACTTCTTTCGGCACTTGCGCGAAGAAATTGCGAAGAAGTATCATATTGAACGCGGAAATACCGAACGGAAGTATAAGCCCGAGGTAGTTGTTCGTAAGGTGCAGCGAACGGAGCGTAAGCACCGTAGGTATCAGCCCGCCGCCGAAGAACATCGTGATAAGAATAAGCGTGAAGAAAATTCTTCTGCCCGGCATATCCTTTTTCATGAGTACGTACGCGCCCAGCGACATTATTATCAGCGAGTACAGCGTGCCGACGGCGGTGAGTATCACCGATATCACGAACGATCTTCCGATAGCGTCCTGAAACAGTATCAGTTTGTACATTTCGATATTGAAATGCCGCGGGATAACTATGAACTTCGAGGCGAGAAAGTCGTCGCGCGACGATACCGAAAGCATTACTTCGTAAATAAGCGGGAAAAGACACAGCGCGGTAAAGATCGCGAGAAAGATATAGATAATGACTTTCCACACGGTGAGCGGGTTTTTATTCAGTTTATTCGGGGTTTTGCTTCGTTCGATTTTAGTCGGCGCGCCCTGATAGGTTTTTACTTCGTTCATTCCGCCACCTCGTACATTCCGTAACCGTTGATTTTCTTTACGATCGTGTTTGCCGTAAGCAGGAGCATAAAGTTAATGACCGACTTGAACAGACCTATCGCCGTGCCGCGCTCGTAGTGACCTTCCTCGAAGCCCGTGCGCATGACGAGCGTGTCAATGACGTCGGCTACCGAGTACACGGTCGGGTTATAGAGATTGTATATCGCGTCGAAGTTCGCGTTCAGGATATTGCCGACCTGCATGGTGAACATGATAAGTATTATGGGCGCGATGGACGGAAGCGTGACGTGCCTAGCCATGCCCCAGCGCTTGCAGCCGTCGATCGCCGCCGCTTCGTACAGCGTTGGGTCGACGTTGGTTATGCCCGCGGTGTAAATGATCGTTCCCCACCCCGCGTCCTTTATTATGCACGAGATTATCAGCACCGGATAAAAGAGTTTTTCGTTCGCGAGAAACTCCACCCTTGGCAGCCCCATCGCCGCCATCACGTTGTTTATCGTGCCGGTCGAGTAATTCAACAGCGAACCGAGTATACCAGCGAGGATTACCCACGAGATAAAGTTCGGGAAGTAAATGCACGTCTGGATAAACTTTTTGTACGGCTTGTTCGTGACTTCGTTGAGAAGCAGCGCGAGTATTATCGGCGCGGGGAAACAGAACAGCAGCGTGAGCAGACTGATTATTATCGTATTGCGGAACGCTCGCGCGAAGTCCGGCAACGCGAAGATCGCATGGAAGTGCTTCAGCCCCACCCATGCGCTTCCCCAGATGCCCTTATTCGGCAGATAGTCCTTGAACGCAAGAACTATGCCGTACATCGGGTAATAGGAAAAAATCAGCAAAAGCGCGAGCACGGGCAGCATCATGACGTACGCCTGCTTGTTCTGCAAGATCCGCGTTTTCAGACTTTTTTTATTCATTTTCGTCGCTTTCGTAGTCATTTTTCACTCCAAGATCGACTTCGGACTTAACTTTTTCTGCAGTAAATTCCTCTTTCGGATTGACGCGCGAGTACTTTTCGCGGTACTCGCTGGCGGTACATCCCGCGTTTTCTCTGAACACCCGCGCGAAGTACTTCGGGTCGGCGAAGCCGCACAACCGCGCCACTTCGGACACGGGCTTGTCCGTCTGCGCGAGGTAATCGCACGCGCTCTTTACCCTTACCCGCGTAATGTATTTTTTCGGCGAAATCTTTTTGTCGCGCTTGAAAATACGGTTGATGTAACTCAGGCTGAGATTGAGGTTTTTGCAAACGTCGTCCACGGTAAAGTGCGAGTTCATGTACGAGCATCCCACGAGGATTTCTATCTGATTGACGTAGTGACCGGCGTTGTAGTCGTCCTCGTGGAATATGCCCGTTTTGAGTTTGTCGAAAAGAAGATAGAACAGTCCGAGCCGCTCGTAGTCCGCCGAGGGGCGCTCGAGGTAACTCTTGTTTATCCTGCCGAACAGGTCGGTTACGGCGCTTCGGTCGCCCTTGAACCGCACGCGCACGTTGTCCGCGGACAGATTGAGTTCGCCCATCATGTCGTAAGCCGCCTGCCCCGCGAGCACTATCCAGTAGTAGCGGAACGGATTGTTCTTGTCCGCTTCGTAGCGTATTTCCTCAACGGGCGGCACGATGAACAGATCGCCCGTTTCCACCGGGATTTCGCCGCCGCGATAGTAAGTCTTACCCTTTCCGCTGTAAATATAATGCAGCGAAATGTAATACCTGCGCTCGTTCCTCGCGACCTCCACGGTCTTGAAGGGCGAACACTCCTCTTTACAGCACTCGATTATCATCGGGCGCGAAAAGTTGTATAGCGGCGTGAAATATTCGCGGATTCGCCTGTTCTCTTCTTCGTTCATTCGTTTCTCCGTAAATTCGTTTTCTTTCCTATTTGGCAAGCGCCGCTTCGATTTCCGCCGCCGCTTCGCCCGCGTTTACCGAGAACGAAATATTGCTTACCGAAACTGTCGAGTCGTCGTTTTCGTATTTGTAATCGAACGCCACGAACCCGATTCGCTTTTCGGCGGCATTCAGAAACTCCGCGCCGGAAATATTGCCCTTGCCGTGGCTCTGCAACGGAAGCGCATACGCCGTATCGGCAGTGATTTTGACGTACTTATCGCCGATACCGACGTACATTACGCCTTGATTATACACGATTTTCATAGTGTAAGTCCACGGTTTCGCGCCGCCGGGATTCCAGACGAGGTCGGTCGCGTAGTCGAGGTCGTTGCGATTATCCCAGAAGTCCGTGCCTTTGCGCACGCACAGTTTGACTTTGCCGCCGTTATCGAACGCGAAAATTCTGTACTGCTCGTCGCCGATCTTCATCGCAAAGCCCGAACTCGTTTCGCCGTCCAGCCAGGTATAGTCCGCAGTCACTACGAAGTCCGCGACCGAAATCCCGCCGAAGTATACGGCTTGATTGTCGGCGGTGAACTCGTACGCGCCGACCGCCTGCCCGTTTTCGAACTTCATCGTCGTGAATTCGAGCGCGGTATCGATCGTGACGTTCCCGTCCTCGATCGTAACTTCGGTTTCCGCGTCCGCAAATCTCGCGCTGGTCAGCACGATCGTGTGCGTGCCGGGCGTAAGCGGTATCGAGAAAGCGCCGTTCCCCGCCGTGCCGAGCGCTCCGCTCTGTTTTTCCTTGACCGAAACGATATCGCCGTCCGAGTACAGTCCGCTCGCGTAGGTATAAGTTCCGCTCGCGATATACGCGTAAGTCACGGTAACGGTCACTTCGCCCGAAGCGGTCGCGGTGAACTCGTACACGCCCGCCGTCGTAGGTTTCAGCGTTTCGCCGTTATAGGTCACGGTCGCTATCGCCGCTTCCGTCAGCCCCGACAGCGTAAGCGCCGCTTTGCCGCCTTTAAGCACCTTGGTTTCGCTGAGCACGGCGGTTACTTTTTCGTCCGCGCAAACGACCGAAAGCGTATAGTAGCAGTCGTCGACCGTCGCTTCCGTCGCCTTGCCGTAGCGAATACCGCTTATCGGGAAGCCGCTTTCGCTCGAGCCGTTGGCGAACAAGCCGAAGGTCTTTATCGTTTCGCCGTTCCACACCGAAGCCGCGCCGAAATCGGTGTTATTCACCGCGACGGTATGCGGGGTTTCGGCGGTAATTTTCGTCCACACGCCGTTAAGTCCGACGTACAGCGCGCCGCTGTACGCCGCGACGGACAATTTGCACTCGACGGTGAACGGAATATCGGTCGCGTAGTCGCGATCGCTTCTGTCGTCCCAGCCCGTACCTCGCGTGATTCTCAACTTGAAATTATGCGTTTCCTGATTTTCGAACGCGAGGATTTTGACGGGGCTTACGTCCGCGCCCGAGTAGTAATACACGCCGCCGGTAGACTCGCCGTTGTCCATGCGTTTCACGGTCGCTTCGGCGTAGAAATTCGTTTCTTTCATGCCGGCGAACGCCTTGTACTCGCCGTCGGCGAGCGTAGCCGCGCCGTTCTCGATCTTCGTTCCGTCCTCGAACCTGCAGGTGGTGAAAGTCAGCGCCGCGGACAAGGTAACGTCCTCGCCGTTCACCGTCGCTTCGGTTTCGATCTCGGCGTAACGCGAACTTGCCAGCACGATCGTGTGCGTGCCGTCGACGAGCGGGATAGAGAACGCGCCATTCTCCGCCGCGCCGAGCGCTCCGCTAGACTTCTCTTTGATCGTCACGATATCGCCGTCAGAGTACAGCCCGCTCGCGTAAGTATAAGTTCCGCTGACGGTATGCGCGTAAATCACGGTGACGGTTACCGCGCCCGAAGCGGTGGCGGTAAACTCGTACACGCCTGCCGTTGTAGGTTTCAGCGTTTTGCCGTCGTACTCGACTTCGGGTATCGCCGTCGCGGTAAGCCCCGATAGCGTAAGCACCGCTTTGCCGCCTTTAAGCACCTTGGTTTCGTTAAGCGCGGCGGTTACTTTTTTGTCCACGCAGGTCGCGGTAAGCGTATAGTAGCAGTCGTCGACCGTCGCTTCCGTCGCCTTGCCGTAGCGAATACCGCTTATCGGATAGCCTACATCGCTGACGCCGTTTGCGAGCAAGCCGAACGTCTTGACTTCCTCGTTCCACACCGAAGCGGGATCAAAATCGGTATTGTTCACCACAACGACGTGCGGGGTTTCGGCGGTTATCGCCGTCCACTTGTCGTTTAATCCGACGTACAGCGATTTTCCGAAGTACGCGACGGAAAGTTTGTACTCCGCCGCGAACGGAATATCCGTCGCGTAGTCGCGATCGCTTCTGTCGTCCCAGCCCTTGCCGCGCGTAAGTCTTATCTTGAAGTTATGCGTCGACTGATCCTCGAACGCGAGAACCTTGACGGGACTGTCGCTGCCGGCGTTGAAGAAAACGCCGCCCACGGTTTCGCCCTCGTCCATGCGTTTCACGGTCGCTTCGACGAAGAAATTCTTCTCTTTCACGCCCGCGAACGTCTTGTAATCGCCGTCGGCGAGCGTGGTTGCTCCGCCCGATACGGTCGTGCCGTCGGTGAACGCGAGTTTATCGAAAGTGAATTTATCGGAAATCGCGACGTCCGCGTCCGTCACCGTGACGGTGGTTGCGATCTCGCCGAACCGCGCGCTGATAACCTTGAGTTCGTGTTCGCCCGGGGTAAGCCTGAACGAGAATTCGCCGTCCTTGCCTGCCGTTTCCAAGCCCGCGGTTTCGCTACGGACGATCACTTCGTCGCCGTCCGCGTACAGCCCCGCCGCGTAGTCGTACTCGCCGCTCACGTTGAACGCACGCGCGAACCTTACTTCTATCGTTCCCGAAACGGTTGTGATAAGTTCGTAAGTATTTTCGCCCGTAGCGGCCAGCGCCCGACCGTTGAACGTCACGATCGGCAGGTACGATTCGTCAGCGGGCGTGACGGTGACGGTCACTTTTTCGCCCTTCATCGCTTCGGTAACGCCGAGCGTAGCCGAGCCGCCCGCTTCGCAGTCGAGCGAAAGAGTGACGAGGCATTCTTTCAGTTGTTCGGCGACGTCCGTGCCGCCCGCGACATTCTCGTGCGTAGAAGCGCCGGTTTCGGCGTTGCCCACGCCGTACTTTTTCTCTTTTCTCGTAAAGAAATCGAACTCGCCGCTTTTCGTCGCCGCTGTTTTATCGTCGATTTTCAACCAACTGCCGTCGATCCGAACGTAATAAACGCCGCCCGCGAACACGACTTTGAGGTCGGTCGCGTGGTTCGCGCCCTCGTACTCGACGTCGGTCGCGTACTCGTAAGTCGCGGTTTCCTCGCCCGATTTACCGACCATATATACGGTCGCGGTTTCGGAATCGACCCGCGCTTTGTCCGCGAAAACGTACGCGCTTCCGTCCTCGGTTTCGAAATAAACCGCGCCCGCGCGCCTGCCCGCTTCGTCCGAGCGATAGTCAGCGGTTGAGCGCGTTTCCACCCAGAAATCCGCCGAAGCGTCCGCGCTGATCAGCGCGTAATCCCACGCCGCCGTAAGCGTAACGGTATTGCCGTCAATTATTTTCGAGGGTTGCGGCTTATTATCCCCGCAACCGACTATCGATACCGCCGCGCACAGCGCGACAAGTACCGTAATAAACCTTAATCGTTTCATTTTCTGATCCTCCGCATCATTTTCTGATCCTTTGCGTTTCCTTTGCAATTGGTTTTGCGGGCAAGTCCGGATCTTCCCCGTCGATATTGATAATCTACACCTTTTAAAGCGGCTTGTCAATAAAAACTTTTTTCGCGCGTTCAGATTTTTACACTTAACCGATACCGACCTCCACGGCAAATTCGGCGTAATTTCCGTTAAAAACGCGTAATTTACCCCACATTTCCGCTACTTCGACCGTGTAAATCGTCAAAACAGTTCCGTTTCGTCCACCTCTTGCCGCGCGTGTAAAACCGTACTTGAGGTCATAAAAGTCCACCCGAAAAACCGTTGACTAATCCGCGCGTCTATCGTATTATTATAGTATCTTTTATCTAGCGAGATCTATTATGAAAGCCTATTTTCCGAAAATCGACGAAAACGATAAGAACGTGACCGTGGCGTTCCGCTACGCGCCCGATAAAAACCACGAAAACCTCGAGTTGCGTATCTCCGCGTCGAACGCGTTCGGCGTTTTTTCGGACGGCAAACTGATTTTTCGCGGTCCTATCCGCTCGGCGCACGGTTACAGTCACGTTTCGAACGTCGAATTTCGTTCAGTTATGCCCACCTGCATAGTTATCGAGGTCGCGTACTACGGAATCAACGGTTTCGCGTACGTCGACGAGCCGCCGTTCCTTGCCGCGGAACTCGTTGCAAACGGCGAAATCGTAGCCACCGCCGCCGATTTCGAAGCGTTCCGCCTTACCGACCGCGTGCAGAAAGTGCCGCGCTACAGTTTTCAGCGGGCGTTCTCCGAAAGTTACGTTATGCAAAACAGCCGCGAAGCGCTCTACCGCGGCTTACCCGTCCGCTACCCGCGACTGAGCCTTGCCGAAACCGAGGGCAATACTCTTACGCCATGCGATATTTCTCTGCCGATACTCAGCCCCGAGCCGATAAACGCCGTAATCGAACGCGGACATCTCGGCGTAAACCCCACGCCGCACCTTTTCCGCGACCGCTGTATCGTGAATATCGGCGAAAAACTGAAAGGTTATCCGTTCGATACGCTTGAGTCGTTCCCGCCCGACGAAGTAGCCGCGCTCGCGTTTATTCCCGATAAATGCGGCGATTACGACGGCAGACTTACCGACGGTTACGCGCTGTTCGACTGCTGCGTGAACCGCACGGCGTTCATAGGGCTGATCGCCGAGGTCGAAAAAAGCGCGACCGTATACGTTATTTTCGACGAGATACTGTGGAACGAGGGCGCGAGCGACCCCGAGTTCGCCGCATCGCACCCGCAAGGCGCGCTCCCGCTGTCGTTCTACCGCATGGAATGTTGCAATATCGTCAAGTACGATCTCTCCCCCGGCAAGTACGATCTTCTCTCGTTCGAGCCGTACACTTTCCGCTATCTCAAAGTGATCGTAAAAGGCTCGGCGACGATAAGCCGCGTTTACCGCACGCCGTACAAAAACCCCGACGCCGAACGGACGGTTTTTAATTCCTCCGACGCCGTGATAAACGAGATTTTCGAAGCGGGCAAGCGCACTTTCGTACAGAACGCCGTGGACGTTTTGACCGACTGTCCGTCGCGCGAGCGCGCGGGCTGGCTGTGCGACAGTTATTTCACCGCGCGCGCCGAACGCCTGCTTACCGGCAAAAACGCGGTCGAACGCAATCTTCTCGATTGTTACCGCCTTGCGCCCGAGTCGCCGTTCCTGCCGCCCGAAATGCCAGCCATGTGCTACCCCGCCGACCACAACGACGGCGTGTTTATCCCCAACTGGGCGATGTTCCTCATAGTCGAACTAAAAGACTATCTCCGTAGAACGGGCGACGAAACCATTACGGACGGCTTCCGCGACAAGATCGCGCGGCTTTTAGATTACTTCTCGCGCTACGAGAACGAATACGGACTGCTCGAAAATCTGCCCGGGTGGGTGTTCGTCGAGTGGAGCGACTGCTCGAAGTTCCTTACCCCCGTCAATATCCCCACGAACATGCTTTACGCGCTCGCGCTGGAAGCCGCCGCCGACCTTTACGGCGACGACTCCGCGAAAGCCAAAGCCGAAGCGATTAAAAACACTATCCGCGCGTTTGCGTTCGACGGCGAGTTTTTCGAGGACAACCTCGTGCGCGAGAACGGCAAACTAGTCCGCGTGGGCAACGTAACCGAAACCTGTCAGTACTACGCGTTCTTCACCGGGGTCGCGAATAAAGCCGACTACCCCGCGCTTTTCGAAACCGTGCTGACCTCGTTCGGACCACTGAGAAGCGCCGACGTTTACCCGAATATTCCGCGCTCGAACGCGTTCATCGGCAACTTCCTGCGGCTGGAAACGCTCGACCGCTACGGCGAAGAAGAAACTATCCTGCGCGAGTTCACGCCGTATTTCGGGCGTATGTCCCGGCGCACCGGCACGCTGTGGGAAAACAACGACCCACACGCGAGTTGCTGTCACGGCTTCGCTTCGTATATCTGCGTACTTTACGCCAAGATCGCGTTCGGCTATCTCGGCTTCGACGAAACCGACAAAACTATTATTCTTCGCGAAAACTTCCGCCTTTCGGGTTCGGCGCGTTTCCCCGTTCCCGGCGGCTTCGTAAGTATCGAAATTACGAACGGAACTCGCGCGGTTTCGATACCCGACGGCTACGAACTCAAAATCGTAAAATAACGCACCCCGGCATATATAAAAAAACGAACGCCTGCGAAAGCGCAACGCTTCCGCAGGCGTTTTTCGTTATACTCTTTTTCGCGTTTATCGCGCAGGATCGAGGTGCCGACTTTTGTACTTTTCGTTAATCAAAGCTATTTAATTTTACTTCTGTTTTGCGGCGTTTATCGCGCGGATAACTTTGTCGTATTCCGCTTTGACTTTTATAAACGCCGCGTCCGCGCCCGCAAAACTTCCTCCGCGCAGAATTTCCGTAAGTTCCGAAGCGGCGGCGGCAAGCGCGGAAAAGCCGAGATTCGACGCAACGCCTTTTATCGTGTGCGCCGCTCGGAACGCGCTTGATTCGTCCTGATTTTTTACCGCGGCGGCAAGTTCGAAAAACGTGCCGTCCTCCGCGAATTTTTCCACAAGCCGACCGACGAAGTCTTCGCTCACGAGCCGCGTTTTCACAGACTCGAAATCTTCGCCTGTTCTTTCGTATATGTCACGAGTATTCATACTTCGTCACCAAGCGCCTCCTTCGTCGTTTTTTACAAAAGAAACTATAGTTTTAACAAGTTTTTTGGCGTCTAACGGCTTTGTAACGCATCCGCTCATACCCGCTTCTTTTATTCGTTCTTCGTCGTCGTAAAAGGCGTTTGCGGTCATTGCGATAATAGGAACGGAAGCGGCGTCCGCCCGTCCCGAAAGCCGTATTTCCCGCGCGGCTTCCAGCCCGTCTTTTACGGGCATCATAACGTCCATAACCACCGCGTCGAAAAATCCGGGGGTTTTTGAAAGGAAGCACTTTACCCCTTCTTCTCCGTTTTTGGCGGTAACGACGTTCGCGCCCGCGGTTTTAAGCATAAACTCCGCGATTTCGAGATTAAGGTCGTTATCCTCTACGACGAGAACGTTATATCCGACGAGCGGTTCTTTGCTCTCTTCTTCTTCGGACAAAACGGGCGCGCCCGTCGCAAGGCAGAACGGTATTTTTACGATAAAAGTCGTGCCTACGTCCTTTTGGGATTCCGCGTCGATCGTTCCGCCCATTTTTTCCACCGCTCTCTTGACTATGGCAAGTCCCAAGCCCGTTCCGCCCGTGCGGTTTCCCGTTCCCGATACTTCCTGCTCGAACGGCTCGAACATTCTCTTTTTAAACTCATCGCTCATTCCTATGCCGGTATCCGCGCACGTTATCTCGAAAAACGCTTTCGTTCCGTCGCAAGCCGTTTCGCGCAAGGTAAAATTCACGCTGCCGTTAGGCTTGTTATAATTTATCGCGTTCACTATAAGGTTGGCGCATACCCGCTTTAACAGCACCGCCGCGCCGTACAACTCGTCGTGAACGACTTCTTTTTCTTCTATAAAAAGATTAACGCCGCGTTCGCTCGCCTGAAAACTCGTAACAGAATTTACGTCGGAAACAATCTCTTTTATCGAGAAAACCTCGTCTTTCCACGGCACTTCCTGCGAGTCTAACTTCGTCATATCCAGAACGTCGTTCACGAGTTCGAGAAGATAGCCGGAAGCCTTCCATATCTTATCCCTGCATTCTTTTTGCTTTTCGGGGTCGTCCGCGTAGTATTCGCCTATCTTGATCATTCCGCGAATACCGTTTATCGGAGTTCTCACGTCGTGACTCATTCTCCTTAAAAAGTCCGTTTTAGCCTCGTTTGCGCGGATAGCTTCGCTCGCGAGTTTATCCAGCTGCGCACGATACGCCGCTTCGCTTTTTTCGCGCTCGGCTTTTTTTATTCTTACGAATCTGTAACGCACGGCAGTCATAACGACGATAACCGCAACGTATAACAATACCGAATACGCAAACAACAAAGACCTGCTTGCAAACACTTCTTTTTCGGGAATGAAAACGTATATAAAATATCCCTTGCACTTTTCGCGCACGCCGTAAAAATCGTCTGCTTTTTCTATCATGCCGCGGGAATCGGAAAGCCTCATTTTTTGTACCACGGGGCAGTTTTCCGCAAGCAGACCTTCGTATTCTTCCTCGTTAGAAGCCAGAACGTTCGTTCCGTCGGTAACGACCACTTTACCTTTTTTTTGAAATTCGAATCCTTCGAGCAAGGTTTTTACGGACAGCTGCGAACTCGAAACTCTGCTTATATCTCTGCGCTTAAATCCGAGAATAACGCCCTTAACGTCCGTTCTTGCCACAATCGCGTAGTCGTAGTAATAGTCTCCCGCATACACGCGTTCGGCATATACCTTTTCGGCACATTCGGCGGTGGAGGCGAAAATCTTTATTTCGTTTTTCCACGATTCCCACCCTTCGTTTTCCGGAAGATACCCGCCGTAGCCGTTGTCTTCTTTTGACCAGGTTATAATACCGTTAAGCCTTTTCTTTTCTACAACCTCTCTGAAATAGGCTTCCGTTCCCGTTCGCGCGACGAGTTCTTCTCTTATTTCTATCGTTTTATCCGCAACGGCTACAAGGTCGTCGGTAGCGGTTTCGGCAACTACTTCGTCGTACCGAATGATCTGCGTTTTAACGTATTCCGTAATACCTTTCATGGTTTTTTCGGCTGTTCCGGTATCGCCTATCGTCGCAAACACGAATATCCCCACGCATATCATCGCGCCGATTATCGCTATTATAAGGCACACCTTGTTCGGAGAAAAAGTTCTTTTCGTTTCGTTCATACTTCCCCCGTCATAACGTCATCGGGATTTACTCCGTAGCGTTTAAGCACGCTTGCGGTAAACCCGTCGTTTCTCATCACCATAAGGGCTTTGCTTATGAGCGCGGCAAGCTCTTCTCCGCCGCCGATTTTAAACGCCACGCCGAGTTCCACGGACAAAAGCGTTTCTTCGAGAATACGATACTTGCCGGTATTGCTTTTCATTCTTTCTTTAAGCGCGGTTTCATGCCCCGCTATAGCGTCCGCAAAACCGTTTTTAAGCGCGGCGAAAATATTCTCGAAGTTGGAAAAACACAATATCCGCGATAGTTCGGGAATTCTTTCGTCTTCGCCGGAAGAAAAAAGCTCGTCCGCTTTGGACGTATACTGCATCGCAACGCTTTTCCCCTTCAAATCCGCGAAAGTATTTATGTCGCTGTCCGCACGCACCGCAAGGACCTGTCGGCTTTTCATATACGGTCCCGCCCACGCATAAAGTTCTTCTCTGCCCGTCATAGAAAAGCAACCCCAAAGACAGTCTATCTCTCCGTTTTCCAGCCGAAGGTTCTTTTCGCTCCAGTCAATCTCGGTAAAAACCGCTCTTCTGCCTATCCTTTTAAACGCCTCTGTAGCAAGCTCTACGTCTATCCCCGCAAAATCGCCGCTTTCGTCCCGATAAAAAAACGGAGAATAATCGTCGCTGCCGATTCTGACCGCCAAACGCTCGTCCGCTTCTTCGCCGCCGCTTTCCTCGCCGCACGCGCCGAACGAGAAAACAAAAAGAGTCGCAAAAATCGCGGCAAATACCACGGCAAGAGTTTTTATTATTCCTTTCCTTTTCATAACGGGTTTATCGTAAGCTCCTTTATAATTTTTTAAGGTCCTCGCTTATTTCCGAAAGACATTCTAAAAGAACGGGATTGAACGCGCCGCACTCGCCGCGAAGTATCTTTTCTATCGCCTGTTCGTGAGAAACGGCTTTTTTGTAAACGCGTTCGGAAACGAGCGCGTCGTAAGCGTCGCCGACGCCCGTCACCTGTGCGGATATAGGAATTTCTTCCCCCGAAAGTCCGTCCGGGTAACCTTTGCCGTCGTATCTTTCGTGATGCCAGCGGCATATTTCGTAAGCGTATTCCATAAGCCGACGATTACGGAAATTTTTCGCGCCCGATATGACCTGCGCGCCGTAAATCGTGTGTTTTTTCATTTCTTCAAACTCCGCGTCGGTAAGTTTTTCGGGTTTATTCACTATTTCTTCTTTCACTGCAAACTTACCCACGTCGTGCAACGCGGAAGCCGTGCTTATCAAAAATATATCCCTTTCGGAAAGATTGTATTTCTGCGTTTTTGTAACCAGCCTTTCTAACAGCAGTTCAGTTATTTTACCGATGTTTTTAACGTGATTGCCGCCGAAGTCGTTGCGGAATTCAACCAGTTCGCCGAACAAGCTTATAAGCGCGTTGGTCGCCTCTTCTTTCTCCCGCATTTCGCGCGTTACGGAGGAAATAAGCCGCTTCTGTTCGAAATAAACTTTAACGGTGTTTTTAACCCTTCTGTAAACGACTCTCGCGTCGAACGGACGATTTATATAATCGGAAACGCCCGCTTCGTATGCCCTTCTCACGGTTTCGCCCGTTTCGTCGCCCGAAATGGCAACCACGGGAATTTCGCTTAAAAGTTGATTGTAGGTCATATATTCCAGCACGTCGAATCCGTTCATTCCCGGCATTATGATATCGAGAAGAACGACCGAAACTTTTGTACCGTATTTTTTAAGCGCGTTCACGCACTCTTCGCCGGAAGCCGCTTCTATAATCTCGTATTCTCCACGAAGAATTTCCTTAAGAATAACGCGGTTTATTTCGGAATCGTCCACGATGAGAACGAGTTGTTTTTCCGCCGAAGCTGAGAGTTTGCCCTCGTCGTCTTCGGCAACGAGTAAATCTTTGGTTTTTTTCGCGCGGTACATAAATTCGTCCGCCCGACCGACAATCTCTTCCGCGCGCTCGCCTTTACCCCACACCGCGCCCACGCTGACGGAAATTTTTATCGTTTCAAAACCTTTCACCGCGACGTCGCGCATTTTTTGCACGATTTTTTTCATTTCCGCAACGAACTCTTCTTTTTCTCTGCGGCGAAGCACGAGCAAAAACTCGTCCCCGCCGTACCTTATCAGAAAATCATTGTTACGAACGTGTTCTTTAAGAGCTTCGGCGACCGCGCACAAAACCGCGTCGCCCACATTGTGTCCGAAAAGGTCGTTATAAATCTTAAAATCGTCTACGTCTATCATCGCGATCCCGCCGTCAAGCGGATAAAGCCGAAGTTTTTCTTCGTAAAAGCGGCGGTTAAACGCACCCGTAAGCACGTCTTTATAAGTCTTTTCGTAGTATTCGCCGAGGTCTTGCACCGAATTGCCTTCTCCGAAGTCTATAAAAAGGTTTCCGTCGAATTTTTTAACCGATTCGAGAACGCAGGGCTTACCTTCCACTTCCATATAGGTCGCTAACACGAAATACGCGCTTTTGCCCGAAAATTCCAACTTGGCTGCCTGCGATTTTTGAGAAAACGCCATATCCGAAACGCACTGCGAACACACAAACCCGCCTTCCCCGAAAAAAACGCAACCGAGCCGTTCCGAGCCGAACCGCCCCGTTCTCTCTTTTCTTATCGTGCGGATATCGTCCTCCGTAATCATTCTCGACACGTAGCCGTGATCGCCGTAAAACGCTATCTCTTTCTCTGCCTCTTTTGCGGTCATTTTTTTATAATTCGACCCTTTCACCAAACATTCTCCTTATAAAAAGTCTTTCGACTTCTGCTTTTAAGTATATCATCTGCTCCGAACTTTTGCAAATTTTAAACGCTATTTTTGCGAAAAATCGGCGAAAGTCCGCAATAAACTCCCGCCGAATATCGGTTTTATGCAATTATAATCGAATCTGCTTTCACGGTTTATCCGCTATATCGGTAAAATAACCCGGATTAGCCGTTCCGCCGTCGATACGTGCGTAAGCCTTATCCGTATACGCGTCATCGTAAGCAGTTCCTTCCCTTCCCGAAAGATTTTTGCATAGCGTAAACATTCTACTTGAATAGTAAACGTTATCCTTATTCCACCCGCTCCCCGCATATATAGAAGCAAGTCCGCCGCAATTATAGAACATATAACTCATATTCGTAACGCGAGAGGTATTCCAACCTGTTAGGTCAAGCGAGGTAATGCCTTCACAATTCTGGAACGTTCCGAAAAGATTTTCTACTTTTGCGGTTTTCCAACGGGAAATGTCAAGCGAAGTAAGAGAAGAACAACCGGAGAACAAAGACTTCATAGTCGTAACGTTTTCGGTATCCCATTCCGAAACGTCAAGCGAAGTAAGACCTTTGCAATTATAGAACACTCCGTCAAGATCTTCTACTCTTTCTGTATTCCAACGGGAAAGGTCAAGCGAAGTAAGAGAAGAACAACCGTAAAACAAATAACGCATAATCTTTACTCTTTCGGTATTCCACGAGGTGATGTTTTTCACCTCCGTCAACTTGGTGCAACCGCGAAACATTTCTCTCATATTCGTGACTATTCCGGTATCGAAGTTAGAAAAATTAACGGCAGTAAGATTTTTAAGATATAAGAACATCTGCTTAGAATCCGGATTAGCGTAAATTTTTCGGTTTGAGAGAATATACGCTTTCGTCCCGTCGGCGTACAGTTCTATTTTATCCTCTTTTTTCACGCCAACGTTTGTCGGCTCGATTCCGACGATTTCTTGCTCGTAAGCTTCCTTTCGTCCGAACACGACTTCCGTCACGGAATCGCCCAAAGTGTTTCTGAACTGCAAACCGGGCAAAAGAACGGCCGCTCCCGTTATGTTTAAAGTAAGAGTTCCCGCTTGCTTTTCTATCACGTATTTGCTCATGGTAAAAGTTACCGAAAGCAGAAAAAACACCGTAAACAGAGAGAGTAACACGAGTATACTTTTACGTTTTATTTTTTTCGTGAAGTTTTTCATATACTTTCTCCGTTCGTTTAACAAACCTGCTCGGCACGCACCGAAACGCTTGTATCCGCAAAAACGTAATTCTGCAACAATAGACCTACGTCAACCACGTAAAAAACAAGACTATGATTGTGCGTTTGCGAATTCCCCGCCGCAAAACGCCCGACTTCCGTAAACGTAACCGTTTTTCCGTCCGACGAAGCCGTGCCGCTCGTTCCGTCCACGGTTATCGAAATGCCTTGCGGCAATGCTTCGGGCAACGTCACGATCACGTCATATTTGAACGACGTTTCCGTCGTTTTCCCGTCTTTTGTGTTCGCAACGGTAAAGTTATACTCGGCGGTCGTGATCTCTTGCTCGCAATCGATCGTCAGATTATCGGAAGAACTCACCCGTAAATCTATAATCAGAGTCGAAACCCGCGCATTACCGCCTCCGGTTGAGGAGGAAAAGTTTTTCGCAAAAGAAACGCCGCTCGCCGAAGCAAGAAGAGTTACGAAAAGAATAACGAGCGTAAAAACCGATCTTGCGCCGTTTTTCATTTTTGTTCCTTCGTTTCTTAGCATCTTTTTTCTCCGTTAACGCGGTTCGGTTTTTTCGGGAATGCCCGCCGCGACTTCCGCACAATCCCTGAAATTTGTTTTCACTTGCTTTCGGAATCGGCAGAGTCCGTCTTTCCTCGCCGTTTGTCTTCTATAACTATTATCAGAATCAACAACACTATGAACGTTGCCGCAAAAAATATTCCTGCAGGCGATTTAAGCCATTCTATAAAATACCCGACCTTATTCATCTTTACGGCGACTTTTCCCGCTATCTGCTCTATTAACACGGGGTCGGGGTCTTCGCTCGGATTAGCGTCTCCTTTAGTGTAAAACTTGTCGCCTTCCGTTCTCACTATTCTGTGCGTTACCGAAAAACTTTCGTCCGCGGGGAAATACGTTATCACGTCGCCCACCGCGTAGGAATCGGAATTTTTTATTATAATCGCGTCGCCCGCTTCTATCGCTCCCGTCATAGACGGAGAAGCTATAATCAGCACGGAATACCCGAACACGGAAGGTATTTTAGATTTTTTCACGAATTTATCGTAAGCGAGCGCGCCCGCCGTTATCGCTAAAACCGCCGCGAGAAGTATCAGCATCACCCGCCATATAGCAGGAAAAATTCTGCGGCGAGGATTCTTGTTTTCGCTTGTTCCGTCCGTTTTTGTCGGAGTATTTGATTCAACCATCTCGGTTCACCTTAAATTTCCTCGGCGGTTATAAAAATTCCGCACTCGTATTTTTCGCCCTTACGCCCCGTTTCGGTATCTTTCTCGTCGCTCTCGCCGTCAAACTGCCATTCCCACGCAAGCATAAAAGAATTTCTTGCGTTTTCGCTTATAACCACGTCGTTTACGTAGTATCCGTTCTCCGTTTTATTAACCTCTGTCTTCTTGCCGTTCACCGTAAGCGCATATATTATTATCGGAAGATTTTCCGTTTTGTTTCCGTATGTAAAACCTATCTTAATATCGCATTTCATTCCGAACGCGTTCGGATTGTACACTGCAAAAAGATATTCTCCTTTTGCTCCGGGTCTGAGCAGCTCTGCCCCGAAGATATCGAGTTTTGCGTCCGCTTCCCACCCGCCGTCTTTATCGATTATGCTGATTTCTTTAATCTTGTTTTTCTCCGCGACGCAGGTCGCGACCGATAAAGCCGCTATAGCCGCCGCCGTCAGCACGATAAAAAACGTCACTACGGCTATAAAAACGTCGCGCTTTTCTATTATCCCTGTTTCTTCGCCGTAAAAATAAACTTTTTTTCCGTCTTCGCAATATCCGCGCGTTTCGGCTATCTTTTCTTCGGAAAGCCCTTTCACGCTCACGCAAGGCGCGATAACCTTTGCGTTAAGGTCATATAACCTGCCCCTTTTTAAAAAACACAATAAGTCGCCGTCAAGGTTAAAAACTCGTTTAGAGCATTTCACCGTCTTTATATTGCCCGCTTGGGGATTTTTGGTCAACTTAAAGTCATATTTCATTCTTCTGTTTTCTTTAATCGTTCGGCAATACCCGAATCGCTTTTATTATTCGGTATTCGGCGCGCCCGTTTTTTCGGGCGCGCCCCCCGAATGTTCTTTTGTTTTTTTACCGCACTCGATTACGAAGCAAGTTGTTCTACTTTTATATCAAGGACAAACTCAATGCTCGTAACGGCTTCGTTAATCGTCCAACCTGCATACGTAAAATCTTCTTTGTCGGCGCGCTGACCGAGAATCGTGTCGAGTTCGTTAACGGTTATACCGGTAAAGGCTTCCGTTCCCTCAAACGCCCACGCCCAACTGAGTTCGTAAGTCGTTTCGGGTAATTCGGTACCTGCTTCGTACGTTCCGCCTACGCTGACGGGTTCATGATTAAGTTTATTGGCGATATCAATAAGAGTTACGTTTTCCGCACCGGATACGATATTACCGTTCTTTTTAAGCGTCCATTTAACGGGATTATAAACTATTTCCGCTCCTTCGCCTTTCTTTATTTTAAGTACGACATCTTTGTTAGGCGTTATACCCATATAAAGTCTTGATCTAACTTCCGACTTGCCGCCGACGCTAAAAATCATAGAACCGGTCGTTCCGGGTGCAACGAGTTTTCTGCCGGCACTCTCCGCTTTAACGCTAAGTCCGTCGGGTGCGGTGGTTATCGTGCTGAAATCACCCGCTACTTTCTTATACTTCTCGCCGAAAATTCCGGAAGTATCTACGTTTACGTTGTAACCCCATTTTGCAACATTCGCCGTACCCGTGCCGTTGCCGTGCGTTACGTACTTGGAGAAGGTGTATCCCCCAAAGCACAAAAGCGCGACCAACGCAATCAATAACGCTACGATAACCGCTGTTTTCCTGTTGTTCTTCCTTTCGGATTTGTGTTGTGTCATTTCTGACGCCCTCCATAAAAAATTTTTTCTTATTTCAAACGGCTTGCAGCCTGTTTGTTCTTTTTTCGCCCGTCTTTTCACCCGTCCGCACGGTTATGGTGCCATTACTAATGATTTTCGGAATAAAAAAAGGTTGCAATTTAGTATCCGTAAGATACTATATTGCAACCGGGCGTACTCTTTTTATCAAACGCAGGCTCGTCTTATCGCGGTCTCTCGCAAGACGACACGTCGTTTATAACAAAGTTCCTTGGCTTTGCGTCACCGCCTCACGACGGTTTTGCCGACAAGTATTCAATTGTTACAAAGGAAAATCTACAAGCGGTTTATGCCGCTCCTCCCCTTTGTATTTTTATTATACACACCGCAAAACTCCTTGTCAAGTGTTTTTGTCAAGTGTTTTTCAAAAATTTTTGTTGTTACACTCCCGGGCATAAAGTCCCCGGCAAGTGCGGAAACGCCGGGTTTGCTGTATCCCAGTTCCTCCGCCACGTCTACAGAACGGACGTTGCCTTTTTTTACCGATAATTTGAGTATCGTCTCTAGATACATTTCCTGCGATTCGTTGTCTACCATATCGCGCCCCTTAAAGTGCTTATTATTACATAAAATACTGCGATTTTTACTAAAAATCAATCGTTTTCCGGCGATATTCTATAAATTCGCCATATCTTTTTAATGCATTGATGACGGCTCTGTGAGATATCTCCCCTAAATAACTTTTCACGCATCCGATGTCGTACATTGCAGTAATAAAATCGATTTTCTCTCCAAGTTCCATCCAGTCGATCCTTTCATTATCGCAAACAAAATCTATTCGTTTAATATAGTCATAAACAGTGCTCCGATTCCCCGAACCGGTATATTCTTTATACCCATTTTGAATTAACCATCTCTTGAATTGTTCTTTCATTATTTCCTCCGCATTGTTTTACTGTAAAATTCGATTTTTATTTACTAAAAAACGTATCTTCTTCAATATTATAATAGCATCCGCCTCTGACCTTTTCAATAGCTACTATACCTGTTCTGCTCAACATATCTATATCTCGGCTGACCGTTTTTCTATCATATTTAATTCCGAAATTATTCAGGGCTTTTGCTATGTTTGAATAATTAAACGGGTTTTCTTTTGAAGAACCTTCTTTTAATAATTTGATTATGTAAAGAAATGCAATTTTCTTCGGTATCTTATTCATAATTCCTCGCTAATTCATATATTCTCTAATTCGCCCAAATTATGACACGCTGTATCTTTGTTTGCGCTTAAGTAAATCTGATACTCTTTTATCTCGTTAAACAAATCGCTTTCATTTGTAAATATGATCTGATTTGCAAATTCGATAGCTTTGCCAAACTGCTCCGTTCTGCGATACAAGTCTAATAACATTAGTTTAATCTCATCCGCTTTTTCCTCTTTGAGCACTTCCAAATAGTAAAAAATCGCTTTCTTTCTGTATTCTATTGCCTTTTCGGGAACTTTAAAATCATCAAGCAGCCAAGCTATTTTTAAGTATGACATCCCGGCATCGGCATAATCTTTATTTTGCGCTGCAATTATGGCATGAAGATAAAACGCTTTTATTGTTTTATTCATGTCCGAATTCAATATCTCTTGATATTCTTTTGATTTGATTATTTCTTTTGCGTTTTTGTCCGTCAATGAAGATATATCATAATCAGAGTAACCACACTTTGAGCAAACGTTGATCCCATACGATAGCGTATCTCTTTCCATTGGTGCGGGTCTAGTATCTAAGTCACACGGACCAAAACTGTTGGTAGAGTCTAAATGTCCATATTCGTCCTCATATCCGCACACCGCACATTTTATCCTTACCCAACTTATCATTGTCATTGTATAATACCTCCGAATTATCTTCCATATATATTATACCATAAAGATATGGACAAAAAACGCCCATTTTCTATTTTTATCGTCAGATACACATTCTTCTTGACAGAATGAAACAATCCCGAATACATTATGTATCCGGGATTGTTTGTCTTTCTAATACGAAATAGCTACACTATCATTCTTGTTTACAGCTCCTCATTTTTGAATGCCACCTGCCATTCATTCACTATTCTATCAAATTCATTGTTCTGATACGCTTTAGGAACGTAAAGATATTTAACTTCACCGTACTTGTACATCATTACGGCATAAGAATACGCAAAGGCATCGGTATATAATATACCATACATTTTCGATCCGCAGTGTTTGCAGAAAATGTTGCCGCCGAGCAACGCTTTTCCTCGCGTGGTGTATGCGATACTGCTTTTTCTTGCCATCTCCTTGGTCCTTTGAAATATTATCCGTTGCGCCTCGTCGTACTCTTTCTCCGTTATAATTCTTATAGATTCGTTTACGGACGATTGCTTTCCGCCTTGCTCGAATATCCCAAGATATATTTTGTTTTTAAGTATACGGTTTATAAAATTCGGCTGAAACCTCGCCCCGTTGTGAGTTTTTATCCCGCGCCTGTTCATTTCTTCGCTTAATCTGAACGTTCCGTATCCGTCATAAACCGTTTTTTCGAATATATACCTGACAAGCGCGATTTCCTCCGGCACCATCTCTAATTTTACGAGTTCTCTGCCTTTTTTGGTTATTATTCCGCTTTTTACGAATTTATAGCCGAAAGGACAATTCCCTCCCGTGAATTGCCCTTCCTCTATCATTTGTCCGAGTTTTGTTTTTACTCGAAGCGAAGTCTTTTTACTCTCCCCGCCCGCTTGCCAAAACCTTATATAATTCATTAAATCGTCCGTGTCATTCTCAAACGCTTGTTGACCTTCTTTCGTCGACCACACTTCGATTCCGTGCATTGCGAACCATTCGAGAACGAACGACGTTTCGTTTTGAATTCTGCCGAGTCTGTCGAACATAAAAACCAACAATACTTCAAACTCGTGATTTTCTGCCGCCGTTTTCAAATCTTGTATATAAATTGTAATTGAATTACGGACTTCTTTCGCAAGATTTTACCAATTCACAAAAATTAAATAAATCTTGTCTGTTCGGTATGCGTTGCAACTTAAATTGCCAGTTTCCCTCGCTTGTGGACGGCATATTCATTCGCGCACGGCTTCCAAGCAGTAAAATGTCCTGTATCGGTATTACGGCAAGATACGCCAAACTGCGCATTGTTAACAACATTATCGCTTTTGCCATTTCTATTTTATTTTCAAGAAAACATTGAACATTTTCCTCTTTTAGCGTCTTCTCTAAACTCTCCTTGAAAATTTTATATTCGCCGTCTTTCAGCTTGCTAATATAACCCAATAACGTATCGTTATCGTGCGTACCTGTATAGCAGACGGAATTTTCCTTGATATTTTTCGGCAAATACGGATTTTTCTTATTCCCGTCAAACGCAAATTCCATAACTTTCATACCCGGATAGCCGGTTTCGTCCATAAGACGATAAACGCCTTTATCGAGAGAACCGAGATCTTCCGCTATGATATTCAGCTTTCCTAAAAGACTTTCCGCCGTGCGGAATAATTCATACTTCGGGCCGTGTTTCCATTTCCCCTTGACGGCTGTCGTTTCCCCCGCATCGATTTCATAATACCTGTCAAGACCGCGGAAATGATCGACTCTCACTACATCGTATAATTCAAACGCTTGACGGAATCGTTCCACCCACCATTTATAATTATCTTTTTTATGAACAGCCCAATGATAAACGGGATTCCCCCATAGCTGTCCCGTCGCGGAAAAATAGTCGGGCGGAACTCCCGCTACCTTTTTCAAACTGCGGTCTGTATTTAATTTGAACAGCTTTGGATTCAGCCATACGTCCGCGCTGTCGTAAGCGACGTACAGCGGTATATCGCCGATGATTGAAACGCCTTTCTCGTTTGCGTACCGTTTTAGCGTATTCCATTGTTTGGAAAACTCATATTGCAAAAACAGCCAAAATAAATATTCTTTTTGATTTTCGGCTTTGAACTTCCGTAAACTCCGCTTTTTGGCGAATTTATATTTATCCGGCCATCGGTCAAAGGATACCCCGCCGAACTTCTGCTTGATTGCCATAAATAAAGCGTAGCCGTCAAATATTCCATTCTCGACAAATGATACAAAGTCGGCGTTTTGTATATCAAATCGCTCGTAAGCCTTCCGAAGAACGCCATATTTGTTTTTGTATAAAAACGCATAGTCGATTTTCGATTTTGTATTACGGCAGACGGATAACTCTGATTTTTTCAGCAAACCTTCTTTTACCAAAATGTCAAAATCAATAAAATACGGATTGCCCGATCCGCTGTATGCGGACTGGTACGGAGAATCCCCGTAGCTTGTCTGAACGAGCGGAAGAACCTGCCAACAACTTATTCCGCAATCAGCCAATAAATCAATCCACTCGTAAGCTGATTTTCCCAGCGTTCCGATTCCGTACTTGTTCGGCAACGAAGATATGTGCAATAGGATACCCGCCGAGCGTTTTTTATATTTTATCATCATTCCTCCTAAACAAAAAGACACAAAGCGAAACGGCTTTGCGGCTTTTTACGTTAATAAGATAAACTCCAAATTTTCTTCGCATACTCACGAATAGAACGATCAGAAGAAAAATAAAATGAGTTCGCTGTATTGTTGAACTGTTTGTTCGCAAAACCTATCCTATTTTTATAATCATGATTTACCTGTAATATGGCTTGATAATACTCCTCCAAATCTCTGAATATAAAGTAGTGATCGGGTTTATGCCAGCTTGCTCCCACCGTCAACGAACGATATAATTCATCAAAATACCCCTTTCCGTCATCTGAAAATGTTCCGTCCGTCAACGTATGCACAACTTTTTTCCAGTCCGCATGTTCTTTCAGATAGGTATTCGGATTATAACCGCCCTCGCGGAGTTTTTCTATCTCATCCACGCGCGCACCGAATATATAATTATTCTCTTCGCCCGCTTTTTCGACGATTTCGATATTCGCTCCGTCCATCGTGCCAAGCGTGACCGCGCCGTTCATCATAAACTTCATATTGCCCGTACCGCTTGCCTCCAAGCCCGCCGTCGAAACCTGTAACGAAACGTCGGCTGCCGCTACGATTTTCTCCGCATACGAAACGTTATATTCAGTCACGAATACGCCCATAAGCAGACTGTTCGTTTCGGGATCGGCATTTATCAGCTTTATGATTTCGTTTATGTATTTGATAATACCTTTGGCTCGAAAATAGGACGGTGCGCTTTTTGCTCCGAACAGGAATACTGAAGGCGTAAAATCCTTGATCTTTCCATTCTTCAAATCATAATACAACCGTAACAACGCAAACGCCGTCATAAGTTGTCGTTTATATTCGTGTAAACGCTTGACTTGCGCGAACAATATTCGGTTCCCGCCGATTTTTACGCCTTCCGTTTGCTCAACGTATCGGAAAAGCTGCGCTTTCTTCTCTTCCTTAACCCGAATAAAGTCCGAAAGCGTTTCCGTATCGGCATGCTCGTTCAGATTGCCCAATTCTTCAAACCGTTCCCGCCAATCCTGTCCGATTTTTCTGTCAAGCAAAGACGACAGTTCGGGATTTGCAAGTTGCAACCACCGTCTTTGCGTCACGCCGTTTGTAACGTTCGTAAACTTTTCCGGATGATGCGAATATTCCGCCGCGAACAAATCCCTTTTTATAATTTCCGAGTGAATCTCGGCAACTCCGTTTATTTTATTTGCAACGAACACCGCTGTGTTCGCCATAGAGATAGCGCGGCGGGAATGTACATAAATCGATGTAGCGGCGCTCTCCTGCGACGTGTAGCCTTCTTTTCTGTGACGATAGCGGGCGGAAGTATTGATGGACAGCAATATTTCCGTTATTTCAGGCAATATCTTTTTCAACAACCGAACGTCCCAATGCTCTAATGCTTCGGGCAGTATCGTATGATTCGTATAATTGAACACTTGTTTTGCCGTCTTCAGTGCCGCTCGATACGTCAATCCTTTCTCTTGCAATACGCGAATCAGTTCGGGAATGGCAAATACCGGATGCGTATCGTTGAGCTGTATGCTGTTTTCCAAAGCAAACTGCCGGTAATCGTTTCCGTGCCGTTTTTCGTATTCGCGGATTATGTCGCCGACGGCTGCCGCCGAAAGAAAATATTCCTGCCGAATCCGTAACAACTTTCCTTCTTCCGTATCGTCGGGCGGATACAAAACACCGCTTATTTTTTCAGCGTTTTCGTTTCCTTCCGCCTGATATAAACGCAAAACATTGACTCGTTTTCCGATAATCGGCATATCGTAAGGAACCGCCTCTACTTCCATATCCGCAAAACGGATTGTCTGTTTTTCCTGTTCTTTCCGTATGCTCCACGGATCCCCGAATCTCTGCCAATCGTCCGGAAGTTCCTTCTGATATCCGTTCTCGAACTTCTGACGGAACAGACCGTATCTGTAACGGATTCCGTACCCGTACAGCGGAATACCGACCGCTGCGCCCGAATCCATATAGCAAGCCGCAAGTCTGCCCAAACCGCCGTTGCCGAGCGCCGCGTCCTCAATCTCTTCAAAAACGGTAACGTCCATCCTCTTTTCTTTGAGAATATCCGCCGTTTCTTTCAAAACGCCGAGTTCCAGCAGATTGTTATAAAATACCCTGCCGATTAAAAACTCAATCGAAAGATACTGTGCACAACGTTTCGGTTTCTCGTCCGCTCGGATATAACTCATTGCGAGCATAGAGATCTCATTGTATAGTTGAGAAATGCTTTTTTCCCCGGTATTCAACCTTTTGAGCGCATCTATATAATTTTGTTTCTCCATTGTTACTCCTTTACTGCGCCTGCTGCACCGCCTTGAATCAGATATTTGGAGAGCGCAATATACAATGCAACAATCGGGACTGCGATAAATACAGAACCGGCGGCAAATATCGAAAATTTACTTTCATCCAACCAATTCAAACCTATTGCAACAGTCCATTGTGATTTATCCGGTAACAAAAGTTTCGGCAGCATAAAGTCACTCCACGGCCAAACAAAAGCCGTCAATGCCGTATATACGATCATTGGTTTCGATAAAGGCAATGTAATCGAAACAAATACCCGTAAATCCGTTGCTCCGTCTAACGTTGCAGCGTCGTATATGGTACTTGGAATAGTATCAAAAAACCCTTTTTGAACCAAGAATCCCATTGTCGCACCGCTACTATACAACAATATCAATCCCCAAAGATTATTGATTAAATCAAATTGCGTCATAATGACGAATAAGGCAGTCATATTCATAAAGTTCGGGAAAATACTTAGTAGCAGCGTTGCCTTCATCATTTGTTTACGACTCTTGAACCGATAACGCGACATCGTATAAGAAACCGCAAGTACAAGAACCGTAGAGATTACACAACTTATTCCTGCGACAAAAAGAGTATTCCCAAACCACGTCATATAGTCATGTTCTACTTTTTCGGTAAATAAGGTCTTAAAGGTATCAAAACTATATGATTCCGGGAAAAAACCGTCTAATGTTAACAGCGAACCGTTCGCATTAAATGATGATAGAATAAGCCAAATACACGGAAAGGCAAATATAAAACTGATAAGCAAGACTATCGCATACACTATAACTGCCTTTATGGTCGTTGCAGGTCTTATCTTCAATTTTTTAGAGATTACTTTTTCCATTATTTATATGTATCCTCCTTCTTATATGCAGGCGAACTTACATACACAATCAATGAAAAGATTGCCATAAACGCAAACAAAATCAGACTAAGTGCCGAGCCGAGAGAGTATAACTTCTTATCGACCGTTAAATTAAACATCCAGTTAATCAATAAGTCCGTATTATTTGCGTTAAAATAGTTTGCAGTATCATAAGTGATTTCAGGCCGTAAAAAATAGAAGATACTGAAGTTATTGAAGTTACCGATAAATGAATTCAGTAAGACCGGCGTGGTTGCGAATAGTACAAACGGCAATGTCAAATACAGAAACTGTTTCCAGCCGTTCGCTCCGTCCAAAGTAGCAGCCTCATACATATCTTGATTGACGTTTGATAAAATGCCTGTTGCCAAAAACATTATCGACGGAATACTGATCCATGCGCAAGAAAAGAAACCGAGAAGTCTTAAAGACCATTTAGAGTCAAAACCTATAAATGTAAAACTTTCCGATACCCAGCCCCAATCGCGCAATAAAGCTAATATCGGACCGCTATCGCTAAACAGAAACCGGAATCCCGTCAATGTAATGAATCCGGGAATTGCATAGGCGAGCATCGGAAAGATTCTCCAAAACCGTTTCCATTTTAAGCATTTGGAATTATATAAAATAGCAAGACCTAAACCGCCAAAATAATTTATAAATGTCGATCCAATCGCCCATATAAAGTTCCAACCGAGTATTTTCAAAATGGTCGTGGCATACTCACTTACAGTAAAAATCATACTGAAGTTTGAAAAGCCTATCCAATCTACCAATTTAGGGGGTACAATTTCTCCGCCATAATTCGTAAACGCCACTAATCCCGTAAAGAAAATAGGCATTATATTGAAAATACAAACAAATATCAAGGGAATTGTCAGTGTAAGAAAATAAAATTTCCCGTTAATTAAAGCCGAGCAACTCTCTGCAAAGTTTTTTACGGGATGCCCCTTTTTAATTTCTTGCGTCGTAAATATAATGTCTTTAATATTCGCATAGTAAGCAAATCCAAAAAGAACACACAAAAACAGAGTGGTGATTCCCCAAGCAAGCATTTTTACAGAATTGTCACCCTGTATTCCCATGATAGGAATACCCTCGTTAGTACCGAGCGTAAATATTCCTATTATATTGCTAACACCCGAAAAGGCTAAAAACAATATAAAACCGATTTCTAAAAGAATTAAGAGTATCCCTTTTGTAAATTGCTTACAGAATAATTGCCCTACCCCCATAAAAATACAGCTCAACTTAACTTGATAAGATGAAAATTTCCCTTCGTTCTTTGGATTTAGATTGTTGTTGGCGATAATTTTATTTTCTTCCACAATCATATCCCCCACTTTTTTTTAGCTCTTACCAATGCTCATTGCGGATTTTATATCTTTTACCAATTTGTCTAAAGCCTTCCTTAATGCATCCGTCGTTGTATAAATCGGATTTTCACGAGTTGTGTTATCCGTTGCAACGTCATTAAACATAGAAGAAAGCGGAGACCAAATATATTGCGTATCGCGAGTGGACGGCATCATATAAACCTTCCCGCTTGTAACTCTGTTTCCCAAAATTTCGGAAACTCCCCCCATTTCTTCGGCCAAATCCGTACGAGCGGGAACAGCGCCTAACGCTTCACTTCTCCATTTTTCATTTTCATAACTACTGACAAATCGGACAAACGCCAAACATGCTTTAGGATACTTGGTGTAAGAGCTGATTCCGAACGCGTTTACCCCGCCCATAGTCGTAGGTTCAAACGTTTCGGTATCCATATTCTTAATTTCTTTTTTAACATTGCCGTCTTTCGGCAATCTCGGCGGAGCTACGACAACAAGATTTTCTTTTGCTTTTTGAGCAGCCACTTCCGCGCTATCACCTTGCGCTTTATAGGTGGCTGTCAAATTCTCTTGAAACGTGGTCAACCAATCCGGCGTACCTATCGTACAGAAAACGGTACCGTCCTTGCTCGTCAAATAGGTAGCTACTTGCGTAGTCGCATCTTGCGAGATACAACGGGAACCCAACACTCCGGCTAAATCACGAAACAAATTCAATCCGGCTTCAGAGCCAGCGGTATTAAGTCCTATGTCGTCATGCGTTTCGCCAAACACATACGCTCCGAACGATAATAAATAACCGCTGTTAAAATATTGATCGACAAGCGACATATACAGTCCGTATTTGCTGCCGGCAGACTCTTCTTTGACCTGTTTGCTGTACGCATACAAATCGTTCATATTCTCTACCATATCGGGAATATCGTTCTCGTTATCGTCCCATTTCGTTTCCCAATCGGCAGGCAACAAATCTTTTCTGTACGTAAGCACCGTAGATTGTTGCGCAACGGGCATGCCATAATACAAATCGAGATTATATGTTTTTAGTTTATATGCGTCCATTACGTTTTCGGGGATTTGTTCGATATCCAATTTCTCCGTAGGTAAGGGCAACATGCCCGCCTTCCGCATATCGCATCAACATATCGTTCGCCTGATAAAGAACATCGGGGCCGTAACCGTCCGGACCGTTTTGTTCCAAATCGATATATTGATCCATATTCGCGTCCACGGCATTTACGTTATATTCTTTATATTCTTCATTAAAGGCATCCAAAACCTCCTCTAAATGCCCTGTTTCAATGGCCATTTGATTATCAAGGACGCGAATAGTTGCATTTTGTTCTATTTCGCCATTAAATTTAGCCATTACTTGTTCGTAAGTAAATGTTTGTTCGCCATTAGGTCGTTTACCGCATGCAGCAAAACATGTTCCGACTAATACTAACGCAAGACTTAAACAAAGTGTTTTAGCTAATTTCATTTCCTTACCTCTCATATATAATTTTATAAGAATACGGCTCTAAAATTATTTTACCATATTTTAGCGTATCTTTTGTATTGTTTACGGCTAAAAAAATCTTTTCTCTTTCAATTACAAAAAGTTCGCCTTCCGTAAACATACGAAGTTTGCCTTTGATTTTTTCTTTCCGAAGTTGTATCAGTTCCTTGATTGTTTGGAATAAATCCTTATCCCAATGATTTTCATTCCAGTCAAATGTCCGTCTGGAATCCGGATCATATCCCCCGGTCATACCGATTTCCGTTCCGTAATAGATACACGGCATACCGACAAAGAAAAACATAACTGCAAGAGCGCATTTCAATTTTGATTTATTTTCGCCCGCGTTGGTTAAAAATCTTTCCGTATCGTGACTGTCTAAAAGATTCAGCATCATTTCGTTTACCTGATCCGTATTCCGCATCAGGATTTCCGATAACCTATCGCAGAATTGTTTTGCCGAATATTTGCCGAATGCAAAATAATCAAGACAGGCTTTTGTAAACGAGTAATTCATTATAGAATCAAACTGATCGCCTTGTAGCCACGGAAAAGCGTCGTGCCAGTTTTCGCCGATTATCATTGCATCGGGCTTTTCGTTCTTTACTGCTTTTCGGAAGTTCCGCCAAAAATCGTGCGATACTTCGTCTGCCACGTCCAACCGCCACCCGTCTATACCGTACTCTTTTATCCATTTTACCGCTATATGAAGTAAAAAGTTTTGCACCTCATTGTTATTGGTATTCCATTTGGGCATATAGTTGCAAGCCGCAAAACATTCATAATTCATATTGTCCAAGTCCGGTCTATCGCCGTGAATGATAAACCAATCGTAATACTCGGACTGTTTGCCTTTTATCAAAACATCCTGAAACTGCTTGCATAAATAGCTGCAATGATTAAAGACGGCGTCCAATAAAATTTTAATTCCCCTTTGGTGCGCGTTTTCAACCAATTCCTTTAAGTCGCTATTCGTGCCGAACATTTCATCTACCGTTTCATAATCGATTGTATCGTATTTATGATTGCTCGGTGATTGAAAAATCGGTGTTAAATATATTGCATTGATACCCAAATCATTTAAGTAATCCAATTTTTCGGTAATGCCTTTTATATCACCCCCGAAAAAACCTTTCGGTTCGGGAAGTTCCCCCCACTTTTTATTTATATAATCCGTATTTTTTTTCGTTTTTCCGATATGAAACCGATCTACGAATATCTGATAAAAAACGCTTTTATCGCACCACGTAACTTTATTGTGTAAATCTATTTCATTGATATAAGGATATTGAAAAAAGTTATAATAACTTTTTTCGTGGTTATAATCAACCGTCAAACCTTCTTCCGAATAATAATACTTTTCCTCCCCGCTTTGCAACAAAAATATATAACCAATCCGCGAGTCCGGCACATCAAGCGAAACCGTATAGTAATCATAGAGCGCGTCCGAATAACTATTTTGCATTACTTTTGTCTTTCTGTCTTTTAACCAGTCGTATTTTACTGCATAAATAATTTCAACTTTATCAAGTTCAGACTTTGCGGCCCTTAAACGAATACGGAGTTCTTTCTTACCGTATGCAAAAGAATATTGAGATTTCGGAACATGTAATATAGCCGCCTTATTCATCTGTTTCTCCTTATTTAGTTATATTGGGACGGCAAATTACTTTACCGCCCCCAATAACCATCCGACTTTACTTTGTTGCAGCCGTTACGGAAAGCGAAAGAGCACCGCTCGTAGATACAGATACCTTAAATGTATAACTTCCGGCTTTCGTGCAAAGGAAATTGCCGCCCCATCCCCAAGTATCCGTTACACCTTCAGTCAAATCAGCTGCTTTTGCCAATTTAGAAGTATATCCCGGAGTGTAGTATGTATCGGGACGATACGGTGCATGAACAGCAACCGGAATGCAGAGATAGAAGTAATCCCCTTCAACAAGATTTAACGTAATTGTATATTCTTGAGCCATTCCTTCGGCCGGCGTAGCAACTTTTTCCAATTTTTGAACTGTTGAACCTGTGCCGAAGTTGTTATCCTTAAAGACCGACGTTTTGCTGTTATATGCAGACTCTTCTATTTTGAGATTACCGACCGTTTCTTTTGTCGCATCCGCATACGACAAACGCCCGCCTAAAACTTTCCATGACTGATCCGACACGAGAATATCCGATGTTTTATCGACTTCAACAGCCCCTTTCAAAGTGTTGGTTTCGTCATCCAGAGTAACCGTTAAAGTAAAAGTATAAGTTCCGCCCTTCACCACAACGATGTTACTGCCCATACCGTCCGATTTTTTGAAGCACGCATTGTCGCCGTTGAATTCGGTAATATTCGTATAGTAGAACATCGTTCCGTCTTCTGCTCTGATGCCGCCTTCCTCTTTCAGCGTGCAATAAGCCAACAGGAACTCATCGCCTTCTGCCAACGTCCACGTTTGCATCCACGTTCCCGTTCCGTCTGCTTCGTTATCGGAAATCTTGAACATCTCGTAGGGAGAATACTGCAACTTATCTACTTCTGCACCCCAATTCGTACCCGACAATACAGATTCTGTTGTTGTCGTAGCTTTGGAATTACCATAGATATACCAAGTATAATCCGATCTGTCAATCGTAACAGCCGGGGCGTCTCCGTTGCGAACAACCGTAATAGCGCCGACATTCTTATCATCCGCATCCGTCGTCAAAGTAAGAGTATAATTGCCGCTCACGTTTACCGTAATATTTACCTGACCGTCGCCAAGACCGGTACCGGGCGCTGCCATATACTCGTTTTCTTTCAAATACTGACCGCCGCGCGCGCCGCCGCCTTCAGCGTCGTTGGTATTCCAGTTGCCCTCTGCATCCTGAATACAGAATTGGAACTGATCCCCTTTATACAGGTTCAAAGTGATTTTGAACTCGTTTTTTCCTTCTGTTTTCGTAAGAATATTTTTCCCCGCAATCGAGCCGCCGTTCCATCCGATCTCCGCCAAAGGGCCGCCGGCTGAAGAACTGCCCGCAATCGTCCATTGACGGGTGTCCTGTTTATCCGACCGCCATTGCGAATACACATTGGTGTCTTTCGTTATGGCTGTATCAAAACTCCAGTCATGCGTAAAATCCGAGGTGGCAAACCAACCGTTAAAGGCGTAACCTTCCTTGCTATACCCCTTATCCGCAGGGATAAAGTTCTCGATTTTCTTTCCCTCTTTTACTGTTTCCGTTGTAATCACGGTAGTACCGTCATAAAAGGTCACCTTATAAGATGTAGTAGAATCCGAAGGATTCCCTCCGCATGCGGTGACCAACCCCAAAGTTAAAGTCATGAGCATTATGATTGTCAATATGACCGTAACTTTCCTTAGCTTTGATTTCAACATAGAAATCTGTCCTCCTTTAAAAAAAATTTAATTTAATCCGATTTATCTAATCGGTTAAGTAAATTATAACACAGATTTTGTATTTGTCAATACCCTTTTTAAAAAAAATGATGAATTTCTGAAATTTTTTTATTTAACCGATTAAATTAAAATTGTATTGACAACTTGAACTTTTTAGAGTATGATATAGCCATGAAAAACGATAAAGATTTTATTGAAAATGGCGCTGTTACCATTGCCACAATCGCCAAATTGGCGAATGTCTCTACCGCCACGGTTTCTTATGTAATCAATCAACGCACCGATAAGAAAGTGGCCGAAAATACAAAACAAAAGATTTTAGAGTTATGCCGAAAATACAACTATCAAAAGGGCGCAAACCGCAAACGCATAAAGAATAAAAAACCTGTTACTATAGGCGATATTGCAAAAGAAGCCGGTGTTTCCAAAGCAACCGTTTCCTATATTATCAATAATAGACAAGATGTTAAAATCAGCGATGAAACCCGAAAAAAGGTTTTACAGATATGCAATTTGCGTCAATACTCCCCTTCCCCGATTGCAAGAGCGTTGATATCCGCCGACAGCAGTACCGATAACGTCATCGGCATATATTTTAACCAACGAGCTTACACCTTTTATCGCAACGCGGAAACGCTCGACTTAATCTGCAAACTTCAGAACTGTTTATTCGAACACAATTACCGCACGCAAATTTTGTCTCCTATTGAATCTAAATCAATCCATGTACAGGAGAATATCGATGGTATTCTCTGCATCGATCTGACAGAAGAACAATTTTATACACTAAAAGAGAGCTATTATGTTCCGATTGTTGCCATTGATATGACGATAAAGGACTCGCTTTTTTATAAGTCATACGATGATTTTAACGCAATTATTCAATACGCAAAAGAGAAATTGCAAACTTCTCACCTCATATTTATAACAAGCAAATACCAAAATCAGCCGTATATGAACAAGTTAAAACGAGCATTGACAAACGATACTCTTTACGTTGTTCAAACATATACGGATTTGATTAAGTTCTTGTTGCAACACCCTGACGAATCTATTGTTTTCAGCGACGTTTCTCTCTCTGCGTTCTGCTTGTCGTATATCAACCCCGACAAAACAGCCGTATTGTGTTATGATAAAGACATTTTGTTACCTTCGGAGCGATTAACCCCCGTTTACCTTCCTTCCGACCTGAAAGTGCATAAAGCTGTTAAAATGCTTCAATATGCAATACAGCGAAAAGAAACAGAGCCTCATACATTCAAGTTGACTCCTCAACCGTTACCCGATAAATAAGCGAAGAGAGAATCCGTTCGGATTCTCTCTTTTGTTTTTTACTGCCAGTTACCGTTATTTCGTCGGTATTGCTTGCGGGCGTTGTGTAAACGTGATTCATGCCGCCTTCCCAAATGACGTTACCCGATCCGTCGATTTTGATAAATTTATACTCTATCTGCGTATTCGCGGGCACACTAGCGTATCACACAGGTGTATTTACATTTCGGACAGTATAACGGAAAGTCCTCCAATACCGTATGTGGTCGTATCTGAGTTCTTGTTTTGCCACCGCATTTCGGACAGCAAAGCCAATCCATTTTAACATTTTCTTTTTCTAACATTCGGAACACCTAAGCGCGTGCAATTCTCCGATACGCAATCCCGAATAAAGACAAAGCACGATCCCAATGAATTTCCGTTTCTTACTCGATAACGCCGCCTGCTCTATCTTCTTCTGTTCGGCAAGCGAAAAACAGGATACTTCTT
>OIGD01000248.1_pt1 | contig 71948 bp, 41 predicted proteins | sample 1582211 | NCBI WGS metagenome assembly OIGD01 (sample SAMN04414078, study PRJEB24778) | human gut metagenome | material: faecal | host: Homo sapiens
AACCTGGACAAGGATTCCGAGCCCGACATCTACAACGCAATCAAGCGCGACGCGCTGCTCGAAAACGTTACCCTCGACAAGGACGGCAAAATCGACTTTACCGACAAGAGCGTGACCGAGAACACCCGCGTTTCTTACCCGATTAACCACATCAAGAACATCGTGCGCCCCGTTTCCGCGGCTCCGGCAGCGAAGAACGTCATCTTCCTTTCCGCCGACGCGTTCGGAGTGCTTCCGCCCGTTTCCATTCTGACCCCCGAGCAGACTCAGTACTACTTCCTGTCCGGCTTCACCGCTAAGCTCGCAGGTACCGAGCGCGGCATAACCGAGCCCACGCCGACTTTCTCGGCTTGCTTCGGACAGGCGTTCCTCGAGTTGCATCCGACCAAGTACGCCGAAGAGCTCGTCAAGAAGATGAAGAAGAGCGGAGCGAAAGCTTACCTCGTCAACACCGGCTGGAACGGCACCGGCAAGCGTATTTCCATCAAGGATACTCGCGGCATTATCGATGCAATCCTCGACGGCTCGATTGAGAAGGCTCCCACCAAGACGATTCCGTACTTCAACTTTGAAGTCCCGACCGCTCTGCCCGGAGTCGACTCGGCAATCCTCGACCCGCGCGACACCTACGCCGACAAGACCGTGTGGGAAACCAAGGCTCAGGACCTCGCAGGCAGATTTATCAAGAACTTCGCCAAGTACGAAGGCAACGCCGCAGGCAAAGCCCTTGTTCCGGCAGGTCCGCGCAAGTAATTTAATCACGACTTAAAAACGACGAAAAGCCTTACCGAACGCGAAATACAAAGGACGGTAGGGCTTTTTTGCAAAATTGCCGCGGCTGATTACCTCACACGGCAGCCGCAATGATTTCAAGGAGAAAGCTATGGACAGAACTATCAGAATTGAAGGCACGGGCAGGGCGAGCGCGAAGCCCGACCTTATCCGCGTGACGCTGAACGTGTCGGCGCTTGATAAGGATTACGCCAAGGTAATAACCGAAGCCGACGCAAAGATGAACGAGCTTAACGCGCTCGCATGCGGCGTGGGGCTAGGGAAGAACGCACTGAAAACCTGCGACTTTTCGGTGGATTCCGAGTACAGAAGCGTGCGGAACGAGAGTGGCGAGTACCGTCAGGAATTCGTCGGTTATCGCTGCCGCCATTCGCTAAAAGTCGAATTCGGTTTCGACACTACGCTTTTGGGTAACGTGCTGTCGGCGTTTGCCGCGAGCAACGCAAAGCCCGAGCTGGGCGTGGAGTTCGCGCTCGCCGACGAGAGCGGCTTTGTCCGTCTGGCGCTCGCCGCGGCTGTGGACGACGCGAAAATGCGCGCGAGCGCAATCGCCGAAGCGGCAGGAGTTAAGCTCGATGGAATAACGAGCGTGGAAAATTGCAATCGCGGCAACGATTTCCGCTCGAACACCAACGTGAATTTCGAGTCGCGCGCCGTCGCGCTTTCCGCAAAGTGCGCTTCCGTCGAGCCCGAAAACGTCGAAACCACGGAAACGGTTGTCGTGACGTTCGCAGTAAAGTAATCGGCGGCGGCATTAAAGTAAGGGAAGCTGCATAAAGATAATTTCTTATTTCAAATATAAGATGTCATGAAACGGGCGAGCGCAAAAGCGTTCGTCCGTTTTTCCGATTGACGTTTATAAACGGATAGCGCGCGTTAGGGGGTGGCAAAGACTAATAGCCTTATATGTCATTCCGGGGCTTGCCGAGGAATCTAGCGAAGCGTAAAAATATAATAATTATGCGTCTACGGCTAGATTCTTCGGCTACGCTATCGCTCCGCTCAGAATGACATGAGGGTTTATTCCTTTTTTCCCGTCGGGGATTCCACGTCGCGAACACCGCCACCACAGGTGGACTATGTTCGCTCCTCTGAATGACGTTATAGACGGAGAGTACACGTTAAAATTTAGATTTAGCAAGCCGCTTTTGTTTTACATCGTCATTATGAGGGAGCGGCTTTCCGCGACCGTAATAATCTCATGCTAAAAAAACGTTTTTGACCTTTTTTATAAAGTTGATTATACGTTCCATGTCGGGGGTCCTCACGCGCGCGGAAAACCGCGCGTTCAGGATGACGGCAGAAAGCGGAGAGTGCACGTTATTATTTTAAAACCTAACGAGCAGCCTCTGTATTACATCGTCATTCGGAGGAGAAAAACAGTTCCTTTATAGAGGACTGTTTTTTTCGACGTGGAATCCCCGACATGGAACGAAAACCTAGCCTTATATGTCATTCATGGGCTCAGACGAGGAATCCGGCGAAGCGTAAAGAGTATAATAAATACGCCGCGCAACTTGCATAGTACTTCGCCGCGTTCGACAAAAAACGACTAAGAAAAATAAAGTACCCGTGAGAAAAAGCCCGGGTACTTCGCCGTTTTCGACAAAATTCACGACTTTTTACAAATGATACTCGGTAAATCGGCGGTGCCATTCCTTAGTGTAGGCGTACATATATTCGGGCGTAATCGAGCTCATTCCGCGGCAGTACTTTATGTACTCGTATATAAGCCCCTCGATAAAGACGTTTATTTCCGTCGCGATAAATTCTCTGTTTTTGAGATTCGGATTTCGGTTGCACAGCTCGAGCAGCTTGTTTTCGGCGAAAATGACGAGCTTGTTGGCGGTGAAAATAAAGTCGTCCGAGCGGCAAATCATCTTATAATTTTCGTCGTTCTCCTTTATGTAGTCGAAGAACGAGTTGAGAAACTGCTCGAAGTTGTCCGCGGCGAGCAGCCGCGCGTTGTCGAAAAACTTTTCGATAAGCTCGTTTTCATAGTCCTCCACAACGCCGTAAATGTCGTCGTAGTGGGAGTAGAAGGTGCCGCGGTTTATGTTCGCGCTCAGCGGACTAAACTTCCTCACGTCGTGCTGGTTCGACCGCAGCAAGCGTTCGATGGCGATAGGCGGCGGACTGTCGATTTTCGCGCTCGTCGCCGCCATGCTCGGACTGTTCGGCAGCCCCGTCATTCCGTCGGTCGTGCGCCTCGACGCTCTCAACAGCTTCAACTTCGTCACGATAATCTCGCTGTTCGACGTAGTGTCGATTTTGGGCGGCACCGTAACCTTTATCTGGAAGCTCGCGATTCTGTTCGCGCTGGGCGTGGCAGGCTATATCGTCGGCTCGGCGAAGTTCGTGAAAAAAGACTTGCCGCTGTAAAAATATCGGAATTTGCCGCCTAATCGGTGACAAATCGGAATAATTGATGTATAATGAAACAAAGAATAAATACGGGAGATAAAGCAATGTTTGATTTTATAAAGCTTTGCAATCGCTTTGAAAAAATGACCGCAATCGAGCGCGCCGCCGTGCTTGCCGACAAGTCGCTGGGCGTAATCGCCGGTCTTAATCGACTCAACCACTCCGACGTCGACATAACCAACACGTTTGCGACCTTTCTGATAGGCGCGGTGGCATGCGACGGCGAAATCAACGAGGTGGAGTACCTTCTTGTGTACCCGTCGCTCGTGCAGGTGTTCGGCAGCGACTTCGACTTCGACGCCGTCAAGGACTGCTTCAAGAAAGGCGAGGGCAAAAAGACGATAAAGGCTTGCACCGACGAGCTGGTCAGAATCCTCTCCGAGGGCGACGACGAGCTCAAAACCGACGCGGTAACGTTGTGCCTGTGCGCGGTTTCCGTCGACGGTAAAGTGTCGATGAAAGAACGCGCCTACGTCAAAAAGCTCTTCAAGCGCATCACGGCGTAAGCTTTCGGGCAAAAAGCGCTTTATGCGCGTTATAGGTAATTTTATGCAACGGCGCATACCGGGAACGACGTATTCCCGATTTGCGCCGTTTTTGCGTTTTTTTTGGGTTTTTTTGCCAAAAACCCGTTATCAATCAGTGTAATAAAGTAAAATCGCGTTTTTTTAGCGAATTTTACGGAACGACGTATTCGATTTATGCACGAGTTTATGCAAAATACTGCATAAAGTCCGCGGCTGTTTTCACAAAACTTTCGCATAATAAACTGCGTTTTCGGGGCATTATACGCGAAAATTGTTTGACTTGCCACCTGTAAGGTGCTATAATACTTTAGTGTATTTTACTATGTGGCGGTATACACTCTGTTGAATAATATACAAAATCGCCGATAAAAATACATAACGTAACGTTTAAGGAAAGTGATTCCCAAAATGAAAAAGCTAAAGCTATTCGGTATAATTACGGTTCTGCTTCTCGCGGCGGCTGTCGTCGCGGGCTGTTCAAACGCCGCTGCCGAATATAAGAATAACCTGAGGGTGGTGTACGAGCTCGAGGGCGGCGTTTACGGCAACAGCACGCGCCCCGTCGACTTCTACTATAATTACGCGCGCGGCGGTGAGTACGCAATCGGCGACATCGAAAAAGTATCCAACAAGAAGGTTACGCGCACCGGCTACTTCATCGAGGGCTGGTACACGCAGAGGACGGAAACCGACGGCGTAGTCACTTACGACGGAAAATGGGACTTTGAAAAAGACAAGGTGACTTTTGAAGCCGACGGCAAGGTTTCATATAGCGGCAAGACCGGCGACGAAAACCTTGTCCGCCTGTATGCATGCTGGGCAACCAACGTCAGTTACGAGTACAACGTGGGTTACGTCGACGACAACGGCAGTTTCGTCAAGCTCGCGACCGTCGAAACCCTTGTGGATATTCCCTTCGGCGAAGAGAAGAGCACGATTGAGAAAAAAGAACTCGACAAGCGCGAGGGTTACACCTCTCTCGGCAGATACTACAAGTACGACGCGGCGGCAGAGGGCGGCAAGGGCGAGGAGCTTACCGACGACTTTGTGCTCGAACAGAGCAAGGAAGACGTTTCGCTTGACATCGTAGCCGACTACATAAAGGGCGATTACAGAGTTGTCCGCGAAGCAAAGGACATTACTTCCAACGCTAGTGTCGACAAAAAAGCGAACAGAATGCTGTACCTGATGAACGACGTCGATTTTGGCGGCGCGCGCGTCGACTTTAAGATTTATAACGGTATAAAGGGCAACGGTCATAAGCTTTCAAACTTCACGATTAGGGTTATCGACAGAAAGACCGAGGGGAACTTCGACGGCTCGGAGAACTACTTTGTCGAGGTCAGCATGTTCGGCGACATCGACGGCGGCGAGATTACCGACGTTACCGTCGAGAACGTGTCGATAGGCGTAAGAGCGCAGGGCGACCGTATCAGGCAGGTTTATTTCGCTCCGCTGTGCATGAGAGCGAAAAACGCAAAGCTTTCAAACGTAACCTTTACCGCCACGAAGTTCGTCGTATTCTCGGACCACGAGCTTAGCGACGCGGATTACTTCAAGGATTCGGAATTCGTTTATTATACGAAAGACGATGGCACCGTGGTTTCGGGGTGCACGTTCAGCGTTTGCGAAAAGACCGAGGGTACGGTCTGATAAATTAGTTTTCAATTTTCATAAGGAGATATACCAGGTATGAGAATCAAAAAATCAATCGGAAAATATGCGATTTCGTTGATACTCGTCATTGTCATGAGCTTGGGCGGCATGCTGCTTGTAGGTTGCTCGGGTAAAAGGAACGACGATAACGGCAACAACGACAATAAGAAGTACGATAACGAGAACACGCCGCTCGTGTTTTCCTCGCAGGAGGTTGACAAGGTGTTCAGCCCGTTCTTCTCGACTTCGGCTGCCGACGGCAACGTCGTGGGTCTTACCCAGATAGGCATGATTGGCAACGATAAGAACGGCGGTTACACCTACGGACCCGACGAGGACGTTGTGACCGAAAACCTCGGTATCGTCCGCGACGACGCTACCGATACCACCACCTATTACTTCGTAATGAAGAATAACGTGCGCTATCCCAACGGCTCCTACGTCACCATGAAGGACGTCCTTTTCAACTACTATGTGTACCTCGACCCCGTGTACTCGGGCTCCAGCACCATTTACTCGACCGACATCGTGGGACTTAAAGAGTACCGCACGCAGTCGAACCGCGAGCAGGAGCAGGATGGGTTTACCGAGCAGTTCAAGACGGCGGCGCAGAACCGTATCAACTCGCTTGTAAAAGCGTACAACGACATCGACCGCGACCTTAAAAAGAGCGGCGGATCCGTCGGAAACCTCGACATCGCCGACTTCCGCGAGAAGCTTATCGCATATAAGGCGACCAACACCGACAAGGCTTACGCGAATATCGACGCGGATTTTAACAAGGCTTTGGAATTTTTTAACGAGGAGCTTGAGTCCGATTGGAACAACTGCGTCGGCACCTACAGCGAGCAGGAGTTTTACTACTACACCGACAAAATAAACAAGGTTAAGGCAAAGAGCGACAAGAAACTTAGCTCCGACGTAGAAATGTTCCTCTATACGGAAGGTTTTATCACGTGGAACGCCGAGGATAACGATTTTGAATGGGCCCTTGGTGAAGAAATTACGAAGAATATGTCGAAAGAAGCCGCAATCAATGCTGTGCGCGAGGCCAATATGCCGGGTAAGCTCAACGAGGTAGTTTACTATTGGGCTACCACGTCTACTAAGCTCGCCGAGTTCATCGCAAACGACGAAATGGAAAAGTATTTTGCCGGCGAAGGTTCTTCGCGCGAGTACAAGAGCATTTCCGGTATCAAATTCGCAAATATGGACGCGCCCGTGACCTTCACCGACAAGAGCGGCAAGAGCGTGACCTACGCCGTGCCGACCTATGCGGACGCGAACAGAAACCAGGTCGTCAGCGGCAACGAGGTGCTTTCCATCACGATTAACGGCGTCGACCCCAAGGCAATCTGGAACTTCTCGATTACCGTTTCCCCGATGTATTACTACTCCGACGCGGAGCACATCAATGCTTTCGACTATAAGGAAAACTTCGGCGTCGAGTACGGCTCGCAGACCTTTATGAACGAGGTCGTAAAGGCGTCGAATAAAATCGGCGTGCCCGTGGGCGCAGGTCCGTATGCTGCCAGCAAGTCGAGCGGCGGCATTGCCGACGGCGAGAACAACGACGTGCAGCTCGGCGACTTCTACAACAACGGCGTCATCTACTTTGAGCGCAACCCCTATTACAACATGGGAAAGGGCGAGAACGGCGTCGCGAAAATCAAGAAGGTAAGATACCAGGTAGTTGCGGCGGCTCGTATGCTCGACTCGCTCTATAACAACGAAATCGACTTCGCCGAGCCCAACGCAAAGCCCGAGACCATTCAAGAGCTCGGAGAAAAGGGCGTGGGTAACAAGACAGTCGAAACCTCCGGCTACGGCTATATCGGCATCAACGCCGGCAAGGTTCCCTCGATTTACGTCCGTCGCGCGATTATGTATTGCATCGACACCAGACTGTGCATCGAGTACTACAAGACGATGGCTACTCCGATTTACCGCTCGATGAGCAGGGCAAATTGGGCATATCCCGAGGATTGCACGCCTTACTATCCCTACATCGGCGGTCCCGTCCCGGCTAACCTCGACGTTGTTGACCCCGCCTATAAGGCGTTCGTTCAGACACACGGACTGAGTGCGGGACAAACGCCCACCGCAAGCCAGCAGGAAGCGTTTATCAAGGAACTCGTTGAGACGGGCGGCTACACGCTCGGCGCGGACGGCGTTTACCAGAAGTCCGGCAGCGGTAAAGCCGACAAGCTGAAATATACCTTCACGATTGCGGGCGACAGCGACGACCACCCGGCGTTCTCCGCGCTCAACCAGGCGCGCACCACGCTGAACAAGTACGGCTTCGATATTACGGTCACCAAGGACGCGAACGCGCTCAGCAAGCTTTCCAGCGGCGCGCTCACCGTGTGGGCGGCAGCCTGGGACTCGACGATTGACCCCGATATGTACCAGGTCTACCACAAAGATTCCAAGGCGACCTCCGTGCTGAATTGGGGCTACAAGCAGATTCTCAACGATACCACCGAGAAGTATATGACCGAAAGAGACCTCATCAACGAGCTCAGCGAACTTATCGACAAGGCTCGTAAGACCGAAACGCAGTCCGTCCGTAAGCGCGACTACAAGGAAGCGCTCGATATTGTTATGGAACTCGCGGTAGAGCTTCCGACCTATCAGAGAAGCGATTTGTACGCGTACAATCAGAACAAGATTGACGCGTCGACGTTCACGCCCGACGGAGAACTTTCGCCGTATAAGGGACTTACCAGCCGCATCGCCGACATTTCCCTGATGTAACAGAAGCCGAAGAGCGGCTTTGGCAACAATAAAATAACAATCATTCTCGCGCACGCCCGACGGTATAGGAATATGGTCGGGCGTCGCGACGCCGTATGAGGGTACTATATGCTAAAATACATTCTCAAAAGACTGGGCATTTCCGTCATAATTCTTTTGGGTGTATCGGTTATCATCTATTCGCTGGTGCGTATGATGCCGAACGACTACATCGAAATCAAATACGCATCGCAGCTGCAAAGCGGTACGATTACTCAAGACGATATAGACCGCTTCAAGGAGCTGTACGGGCTTGCTATGCCCGAGGCTTACCTCGACGTCGAGATCGATACCGGCGCGGACGGAGTAGAGGGTAAGTTTACCAAAAAGGTAAGGATTGACAACTACGAAACCGCGCTTCTCAACGCCCAAGCTTTCGACGAGTTTGTCGCAGGCGACTATTCGTATAAGGATTGGACGCTCAGGCTGACAAACGCGGTAAAAAGCGCGCAGATAATTGACAACAACAGCAAAGAGGTTGTCTTTTCCGGTGCGTATTCTGCCGAAATCAATACCAAAACGGGTGAAATTACCGTTACCGTTACCTCGAGCGGCGTTGCCGTGTCCAAGGATAGCGGATACAAGGTAGCGAGCGGTTGGCAGAAGTTCGGCGCGATAATGTCAGGTTACTTTACCTGGATTGGCAACCTTTTGCGCGGTAATCTCGGATACTCGTTCAAATACAATCTGCCTGTTGCCGAGGTTATCGGCAAAAACATGTGGATTTCCTTTGCCGTCGCGCTCGTCGCCACCATTCTGCAATTCCTTATCGCTATTCCGCTCGGCATTTCCAGCGCTACGCATCAGTATTCCGTGCGCGACTACCTCGTCACGGTGTTCACCATGATTGGCATTTCGCTCCCGACCTACTTCTTCGCGGCAATCGCGATTAAGATTTTCTCGGTGGACCTCGGCTTGTTCCCGGCGAACGGCTTGATTTACGCCGGCAAAGACTATCCGGCGACGTTTGCGGGCTTCTTTGTCAAGTTTGGCGACATACTGCATCACATGTTCCTGCCTATTCTCGTCAACGTCTTGCTGTCAATCGGCGGACTTATGCGTTACACGAGGACGAACACGCTCGAAGTGCTGTCGTCCGATTACATAAGAACGGCAAGGGCAAAGGGTCTTTCCGAAAAGACCGTCATTTACAAGCACGCGTTCCGCAACACGCTCATTCCGCTCGCAACGCTGCTTGCAGGTATTCTCCCGTCGCTGTTCGGCGGCATGATGATTACCGAGCAGGTGTTCGGCATCGATGGTATCGGCAGACTTGCCTATCAGGCGCTGCGCGAGGGCGACGTGCCCTTCGTCATGGGCTACAATATGTTTCTGGCGATACTGACCGTCATTGGCACGCTGTTCTCGGATATTATGTATTCGATCGTCGACCCCAGAGTCAAGCTTGGAGATTAACGGTATGGAAGAAAAGAATTTAGAACCGATAACCGAAAATATCGACGATAAAGTACAAGCGGCTTCCGTCACCGACGAGAACCTGATGGGCGATATGGGCGACGAAGCGCTGAGAGAAGAGCAAGCCGACGCGGCAAGCGCCGAAATAACCTATAAGGAAATGAGCCCCTTCAGGCTCGTCATGCGCCGCTTCTTCCGCTCGAAATTGTCGATAGTAGGACTTGTAATGATTGTGTTCCTGTTCCTGTTCTCGTTTATGGGACCGGTGATTTACCGTGCGTGGGGAGAGGAAACGGTCGACTATTCCGAAACAATCAGCGAGATTTCGCAGACCTACACCATTACCACCGAGTCGGGCGAAAAGATTGAAGTCACCGAAGTCGTCACCTACGTCGGCTCGATAAACTCGCTCGCAAATCCCTCGATTACCCACCTTTTGGGCACCGACGACAAGGGCATGGACGTGTTCGCGCGCCTTATGTACGGCGGCAGAATTTCGCTGACAATCGGCTTTATTGTCGTTATTCTGGAAACGCTGGTAGGCGTAATCCTCGGCGGCATATCCGGCTACTTCGGCGGCTGGGTAGACCAGCTGATAATGCGTATAGTCGATATATTCAACTGTATTCCCACGCTCCCGATATTGCTTATCGCCTCCGCGGTCATCGACTCGTGGAATATCCCTGCGGACAAGCGTATTTACCTGCTTATGGCGATAATCACGATATTCAGCTGGAGCGGCGTGGCAAGGCTCGTCCGAGGACAAATACTTTCGCTCAGAGAGCAGGAGTACATGACGGCAACCGAAGTCATGGGCATACCTACCTGGCGACGAATATTCCTGCATTTGCTGCCAAACGTAATGCCGCAGCTCATCGTTTCCATGACGCTCGGCTTAGGCAGCGTAATACTTTACGAGTCCACGCTCAGCTACCTCGGACTCGGCGTTCAGATTCCGAAAGCCGCCTGGGGCACGATGATTGCCACTGCAAACGACCCGATAGTGCTCAGCTACCACATGAATATGTGGCTGCCGGCAGGTATCATGATAGTTATCGCCGTGCTCGGCTTCAACTTCGTCGGCGACGGTCTGCGAGACGCAATGGACCCCAAGGCGAGAAAGTAAACGAAAGCTCCGCGCGCTTTTTCGCTCGGGCGGCGAGAGCGCGAGAAAACGCTTTTAAGACAGCCGTTTCGTGCGTGCGAAAGCAGGATAAGGATTTTTGCAATGATTAAAAAGGAAAAAAAGAAGTCGGATTATCTTACCATCAAGGAAAGCCGCGCTATCATCAAGCACAACGTCAGGCAGATGAAGTACTACGAGGCTTTGAAGCGCCGCAAACTCGACGAGAGCGAGTATACGCTCGAGATGAACGACGAAAACAATATCATCGAGCTCGACGATCTCCACACGAGCTTCTTTACCGACCGCGGCACCGTAAAGTCCGTCGACGGCGTTTCGTTTTCTATACCAAAAAATAAGATTCTGGGCGTTGTCGGCGAGTCCGGCTGCGGCAAGAGCGTTACTTCGCTGTCCATTATGCAGCTTGTGCAGGCGCCGCAAGGGCAGGTAACGGGCGGCAGAATCCGCTTCAATTCCGACGCGCTCGGCTATTCCGAAAACGGCAAAAAGCTGGGCTACGACATCGCGAAAATGCCCACCGAAGTCATGCACAAAATTCGCGGCAAGGACATCACCATGATTTTCCAGGAACCTATGACCAGCCTCAACCCGGTGTTCACCATCGGCTACCAGCTGGACGAGGTTTCCTTCCTCCACACTCCGGAAAAGACCAAAGAGGAGGTTAAAGCTTACAGTATCGAAATGCTGAATAAGGTCGGCATCTCGATGCCCGAGCGCGTGTATTCGGCTTACCCCCACGAGCTTTCCGGCGGTATGCGCCAGCGCGTCATGATAGCTATGGCGCTTGCCGGCAACCCGAAGCTGATTATCGCCGACGAGCCGACTACGGCGCTCGACGTCACCATTCAGGCTCAGATTCTCGAGCTTTTGAAGGACTTGCAGCGCAATCAGGGCTGCTCGATTATGCTGATAACCCACGACCTCGGCGTTATTGCCGAAATGGCGGACGAGGTTGTCGTCATGTACGCAGGCAAGGTCATCGAGCGCGGCACCGCGAGCGAGATTTTCCACAATCCGCTGCACCCGTACACGATAGGTCTGCAAAAGAGCAAGCCGCTGATTACTTCCGACTCCAACGAGCCGCTGTACTCCATTCCCGGTCAGGTTCCCAACCCCATAAATCTCCCGAACACCTGCTACTTCAAGAACAGATGCTCGAAATGTACCGCAAAGTGCAACGGCGAGTATCCTCACGAAATAAAGTACAATGACGAGCACTACGTTTCGTGCTATTTGTACGAGGAGCGCAACGATGACTGAGAATAAGAACAAGAAAAACAAAGCCGCGTGCGCCGCTTGCGACGTCAAGTCCGACGAGGCATGCGCCGCTTGCGATAAAATAACCGTCACCGAAACCGTCTGCGCGAGTTGCGAAACGCGTTCGGAAGAGAATTGCAACGGTTGCGAAATTGTTACCGATACCGTTTGCGCTGTCTGCGAAAACCGAGGCGAAGCTTGCGCCGATTGCGGCGGCGAAACCTCGCAAATCGTGCCCGAGTATACTCCCGACCCCGAGTACATTCTCGAGGTGCACGACTTAAAGAAATACTTTCCGATAAAGAAATCGATGTTCGGTAAGCCGCTGGTTTACCTCAAAGCCGTGGACAACGTCAGCTTTTCCGTAAAACCCGGCACGACTATCGGCGTAGTCGGCGAGTCCGGCTGCGGCAAAACCACGCTGGGAAGAACGATACTCAAGCTTTACGAGCCGAACGGCGGCAAGATTTTCTTCGAGGGCGATGACATAACCGACCTTAAGCGCAGCGAAATGCGCAAGTACCGCACCGATATTCAGCTGATTTTCCAGGACCCGTACTCGTCGCTTCCGCCCAGAATGACCGTCGGCAATATAATTTCCGAAGCGGTCAAAGTGCATCATATCGTACCCAAAGAGCAGGTGCACGACTACGTTCTCGACACGATGAAGAAATGCGGTTTGCAGCCGCAGTATTACGACCGCTATCCGCACGAGTTTTCGGGCGGTCAGCGCCAGCGTATCTGTATCGCGCGCGCACTTGCCGTCAAGCCCAAGCTTGTCATCTGCGACGAGCCCGTTTCCGCGCTCGACGTGTCCATTCAGGCGCAGATAATCAACCTTTTGAAAGAATTGCAGCAGAGAATGGGGCTCACCTACGTCTTTATTTCTCACGACTTGTCGGTTGTCAAGTACATTACCGACCAGATTTTGGTTATGTACCTCGGCAACATGATGGAACTCGGCGGCACAGACGAAATCTTTGACAATCCGATGCACCCGTACACCAAAGCGCTGTTCTCCGCAGTGCCCGTGCCCGACCCGGACGTCAAGATGAACCGCATAATTCTTGCCGGCGATATTCCGTCGCCCGCAAATCCGCCTAAGGGCTGCAAATTCCACACCCGTTGCTCCGAATGTATGAACGTCTGCCGCATGGTCGAGCCGTCGTACCACGAGGTGAGTAAAGGTCATTTCGTCGCCTGCCACCTGTACGACAGCGAGATAATGTCGAAACTCGATTACTACGACGTCGAGTACGCTCGACTTGAAGCGGAAGCCGCTCGTAAAGCCGAGGAGGAAGCGAGAAGCAAAGCCGAGAGAAGGGCAAAAAACCCGTTTATCAAGGCTTGGGATAAGACCAAATCGCTCTTTAAGAAAAAGGACAAGTCGGCTGACGAAACGAATACCGTTGCAGCCGAGGGCAAACAGTCCTCCGAAGAGCCGAAAAACGGTGACTGATTGTGTCCGATAAGCCCGAAAAAAAGCCGAAGAAGCATAAGCCGAAGTTTGTCGACGACGGAAGAACGATTTACAGCATGGAAAACGTCCCGTCGCGCACCGGAAAGACGGGCAGGGACGACGGCTTTCGCACCACGCGCAAGGAGCGCAGGGCAATGCGCCGCGCCGCGCTGTTGTACTACCTGCCGCGATTGGGCATAGCCGTGGCTTGTTTCGCGCTCACCGCCGTACTACTATGGTTGTGGCTTAAATAGTAGGCTGACGTTTGAAGGACAAACGTGCAATCAAAACATAAAAACAATCGCAAGAGTCGATTCGCATACCGCGTTTCGACTTTTTTGCATAACGGCGCATTGACATGCCGCGAAGTGAGAACACAAACGCACGGACTGCAATAAAACGGTCAAAATGCAAACCGCACGGGTTGAAAAATAAAAAGACGAGAGAAGGGGGAAACTAAACGAAAGGGAACTGCGGCGAAACGTATAAATGTATAAGTATATGCTCTTTATACATAAAATCCGTGTAATTATACATGCGTTTCGCTTTACCGTAAAAAAGCCGATTTGTCGGGATTCATATACGTTTTCACTAAACTTTCATTTTTATTCACATAGTTGCTTTTGTCAAATAAATCGGAAAAATACGCTTTTTTGTCGAAAAAATCGCGATTTTCACGCCGTTTATATATTTATCGGATTTTTTGCGAAAATTTTTCCGTTTGACAGCCCCGATTCGTTATGATATAATATAGCAAAATGAAGCGCAGTCAATAAAATTCATTAATGGTGTATAAACTGAATACCAGATACTGAATTACATACACTACATACACTACATACGCTGCGCAAAGGAGAACAAATGCGTACAAAAATAGTATCCGCATTGATGGTAATGGTCCTGCTTGCCGGAGTAATCACCGGCGCGACCTTCGGCATTGCCGCCGTGGGCGGAGGAACCGTTTCCAAGCCAGGAACGGAATCTGCCGTCGCGGGTAGCGGGGATAACCAACTCCGCGTCATTCAGTGCGAAGATAAGCTTACGCAGGAGCAGGTTGCTTCTCAGATTAAGGCAAAGTACCTTATCGAAAACAACGGTTACCGCGACGACGACGAAGTGGTCGCTATCGTTAAGGTAGCGGGCGACTCGCTTATCGACGTGTACAACGACGGCGCAACCTCGGCGTACAGTGTGAGCGAATACGCGGCTTCCGCAGCCGGTAAGGCAAAGACGAGCGAAATCAAGAGCCGTCAGTCGCGCGTCGTTTCCTCGCTCTACTCAAAAGGGCTGATAAGCGGAATCGAATACAGATACTCCACGATTATGAATGCCGTCGCGGTCAAGACCGAGTACGGTAAGATTTCGGATATCGAAAAAATCGCAGGAGTCGAGGGCACGATACTTTCCGACACCTTCAACAGGGTGGAAACGCAGAGCATAGAGGACAAAGTTTCCTTTAACCCCGTCGACATTTACGATACCGGTATCTACAAAGCCGACAGCGTTTCCTACACCGGTGTAGGCACCTCCGTCGCGGTGCTCGACTCGGGCTTTGACAAGACGCACTCCGTGTTCTCGTCGCTGCCCCACGTCACCGACGACTCTCAGCTCATGATAAAGCAGGGCGACGTCAGAAAAGCGCTCGCAGCCACCGACAACAAGCTCAACGCAGTCAAGACCACGGCAGGGCTCAAGTTTTCCGACGTATGGTTCTCCAATAAAATTCCGTTCTCCTACGACTACGCGGACAAGGACGCCGACGTTTTCCCCTATGATTCCGAGCACGGCACGCACGTTGCCGGCATCATCGGCGGACAAGATGACGTAATACAGGGTATCGCTCCCGATACTCAGCTTGTCCTTATGAAAGTTTTCCCCGACCTCGACGATGGCGGCAAAACCGAGGATATTCTCGCGGCTCTCGAGGACGCGGTGATTATCGGCGTCGACGCAATCAACATGTCGCTGGGCACGTCCTGCGGCTTCACCACCGAGGAAGACAACGAACAGCTCAACAAAGTCTACGAGAGCATCGGCGCGAGCGGCATCAGCCTTATCACTGCCGCAAGCAACAGCTACAGCTCAAGCTTCGGCGGCGCGCAGGGCGACACCAACTTCGTGACCAACCCCGACTCGGGCACCGTCGGCGCGCCGTCCACCTACAAGTCCGCGCTTTCCGTCGCCTCCATTTCGGGCACGAAGAGCCATTACCTCGTGGGCAATATCAGCGACGACGGCAACGACGGACAGATTTTCTTCTATAAGGAATCCAACTCCATAACCGCCGAGGAAAACAACTTCATTCAGGAACTTATCGACCGCGGAGAAATGGGCGCAGAAGAGACCAAGACGTTCGAGTACGTCACCGTACCGGGCGTAGGTCTCAGAGTAAGCTTCGCGCAGTTCGGCTCGAAAGAGAGCAAGCCGCTGAAGGGCAAGATAGCGCTTGTCCGCCGCGGCACCAACACGTTCGAGGAAAAAGCGGCGCTCGCAAGGGATTACGGCGCGGCAGCCTGCATTATCTATAATAATATAGACGGCGACATTCTCATGTCGATGGGCAAGACCGACCACGTTCCGACCATTTCCATCTCGAAAGACGACGGCGAAAAGCTGGCGCAGAAGTCTAGAGGCACGATAACCGTCAGCGCCGGTTACGCCGCAGGTCCGTTCATGTCCGACTTCTCCAGCTGGGGCCCGACGCCCTCGCTCGAGCTCAAGCCCGAAATCACCGCTCACGGCGGCAACATCAAGTCCGCTATTCCGGGTAGCTACACCGACGAGAACGGCAACACCGTTTACCGCTATGACGAGCTGTCCGGTACGTCGATGGCAACGCCTAACCTCTGCGGTATAGTCGTGCTTATCCGTCAGTATCTCAAGGACACCTATCCCGAGCTCACGCCGCAGGAAATGATGAACATGGCTAACCAGCTCATGATGTCGTCGGCTAAGATTGTCAAGAACGAGGAGAACAATCCGTACTCCCCGAGAAAGCAGGGCGCAGGCCTTGCCGACCTCTATAACACCGTAAACACCAAAGCGTACATAACCGTCGACGGCAGCGACCGCACCAAGCTCGAGCTCGGCGACGACAAGACGCGCAGCGGCGTTTATAAAATGGAATTCAACCTCGTCAACCTGTCGAACGAAGAGCTTAAGTACAATCTTTCGCTCGACACCATGACCGAAAGCGTTTCCTCGTCCGACGAGCGCCACGTCGCCGAAACCCCGACGATGCTCGACGGTACGAACTTCGTGCTTGCAGCCAAGACCGGCTCGAACGGCTCGGTAAACGGCAATGAGATTACGGTAGCGCCGAACGGCACCGTAAAGCTTTCGCTCATTCTCACGCTCAACGACGCCGACAAGAAGTACATCGACTCGCACTTCGAGAACGGCATGTACGTCGAGGGCTTTGTCAAGCTCGAAGACGTGAACGTAAAGACGGGTGAGGAGAAGAAAATCGACCTTAACATCCCGTACCTCGCGTTCTACGGCGACTGGACAGAGGCCCCCATGTTCGACAAGACATACTACGAAGTGGAGAGCGAGGCTCACGACGCGGCAATCGACGAGGAGGACAAGCTCAAAGCCGATTACTACGCGACCACGCCTTACGGCTCGTATGTGTATAACTATCTTATACCGCTCGGCACCTATCTCTACGATATAGACACGAGCAAGTACGACGAAATTCCGGCAAGCGAGGAGCACATCGCTATCGGCGAGAAGCTGGGCGCAATCGACGGTATTTCCACCGTCTACGCGGGACTGCTGCGCGGCGCAAAGCAAATGGACTTCACCATTACAGACAAGGTAACGGGCGAAACCGTGTGGACGTACACCGACTACAACGCGACCAAGTCCTACGGCTACGGCAACACGCCGATGCCTTATCACGAGAGCCTTAAGCTCACGTCCAAGAAACAGAACTTCGTCAACAACCGTCAGTACGAATTCAAAATGAGCGGCAAGCTCGACTACGGCGAGGACGGCGGCGTTAATACTAACAAGCGCAACACGTTTGACTTCGACTTCTATTTCGACAACGAAGCGCCCGTAATCAGAAACGCTACTTATGAAAAAATCTACGACAAGACGCTGAAAAAGGACCGTTATTACATTAACCTCACCGTCTACGACAACCAATACGCAATGTCGATAACGCCTATCCTGTTCACCTCGTCCAGTAGCTACAGCATTCTGTCCAAGAACCCGATACCGGTTTACAGTCAGCGCGGCAGCGATACGGTAGTGCGCTTTGAGATAACCGATTATCTCGACGCGATTTACGAGGACCAGCTCATCACCAGCGCGCTCGCGTTCTCCGTGGACGACTACGCGCTCAACTCCAATATCTTCCTCTGCCAGCTCCCCGGCACCAAGGGCGACTTCAAGTTTACGAACGACGGCACCGACACGGGCAGCGAGCTGATTATCCTGTCCTGCTATGAGGACGAGGTAATCGATTTGACGAAGTACCTTTACACCGCCGACGCTTCCGTCGACGCGGATAAGTCGTACCTTAACCACCTCGTGTGGACGTCGTCCAACACCGACATCATCGAGGTAGAGGAGGGCTTGCTGAAAGCCAAAGCCGTGGGCAGAGCGACCGTTTCGGTCACCGAGCGCATGGAATTGAAACAGGCGGTAATGATAATCAACGTCAAGTCGCGAGAGAAGGGCACGAGCGACGAGAACAAGATAACCGATGTTTCCGACGCTCGCATCGAAAGCCTGAAGTTTACCGGCTTTAAGACGACTTACGCGTTCGCGCGAGCCGCGCAGACCAGCGAAATCGGCAAGACCGGCGAATACAACTCGTTGCTTTCCATGAACGGAGTCAGCCTGTACCCCGGCGAAAAATTCCGGCTCAGCTACGACTTCAACCCGTGGTACGCCGAGTCGAGATATGATTTAAGGTACGTTTCCAGCAACGAATCGGTCTTGAAAGTCGACAACGAGGGCAACGTTTCCGCACTCGGCGAGGGTAGCGCTACCGTCACGCTGATTGCGACCGACAAGACGACGGGCAGGGATTCCAATATCCGCGCCAGCCTGTCGGTGAACGTCAAAAACCCGTTCATTATCGAAAACCGCACGCTCGTGGCTTACAAGGGCTTGGGCGGCGACGTCGTAATCCCCGACGACGAGGGCATACTGTATATCGGTTCGTTCGCGTTCTGTCTGTACACCACCGACCGTAACGTCGAGCTTACCGAGGACGACTACGACGCCAACAAGGTGCCCGAAAGCAACAAGACGATTACCAGCGTGACCGTCCCCGAGGGCGTTCAGGAAATCCAGAAGTACGCGTTCTACAACTGCGAGAAGCTGGAGAGCGTAACGCTTCCCGAATCGCTGAAGTATATCAGAGAATATGCGTTCTACGGCGACAAGAAGCTGGGCGCGGTAGACATTAAAAAGGATACAATCGTAATCGGCGCAAATGCGTTCCGCGGCTGCACGTCGCTCACGAGCATTGACCTCAGCAAGGTTTACGCAATCGGCGACAGCGCGTTCCGCGGCTGCACCTCGCTTGAAGAAGTCAACCTCGTTACGCTCCGTAACGCGGGCACGCAGATTTTCAGCGGTGCGTCCAAGCTCAAAACCATAGGAATGACCGAGAACACCCGCCTGTCCTACGCAATGTTCGCAGGCACGGCGATTGAGGAGCTCAACCTTTACGAGAGAATAGAGGTGCCGCAATTCTGCTTCGCCAACTGCGACAAGCTGAGAAGAGTCACCGTAAAGAATCCTATTCTCACCATCGGCTTCGGCTCGTTCAGCGGCTGCACGTCGCTCACCGAGTTCAATTACGACGAGGGAGTGACGGTAGGCGAGTTCGGCGCGCAGGCGTTCTACAACGACACCTCGCTCGTCAAATTCAAGCTCCCGAACAACGAGGTTACTCTGGGCGGCTACTGCTTCTACAAGTGCGAAAACCTTTCGGAAATCGTGTTTGACGCAAACAGCAGCATCACCGGCATCGGCGGCACGATTTTCCAGGATACCAACCTTTCGACCTTCACCGTTTCCGCTGCCAATCCTAATTACAGCGTGTCTGCGGACGGCAGGCTGCTGCTCTCCAAAGACGGCAAGACGATAATCTTCGCAGCTCTCGGCGACGCAAGCAACGTCGCTGCGCAAAGCTACGATTACGGCACGCTCGTGCTCGGCGAAGAGTATGCGGAGATTGCGCCCGGCGCGTTTGCCGGCGTCAACGTCAAGACCGTCGAAATCAAGAACAAGAATATGAAGATAGGCAAGTACGCGTTCGCCAACAACACGAGCATCGAAACGCTTACTCTTCCCGTGGACGGCAACGTCGAAATCGACGAATTCGCGTTCGCGTATGCGTCTAACCTCAAAGATATTCAGAACCTTAACTACGTCAAGAAAATAGGCGACTATGCGTTCAGAAGCATCGGCGCGACCAAAATCGTGCTGGGCGACGGACTCACCTGCGGCGAGGGCGCGTTCTTCGAGTCGGACGTAATCACGCTGACTATCGGTAAAAACTCCTCCTTAGGTCTGGGCTCGTTCCAGAACTGCAAGGCGCTCGCGAGAGTCAACTTCCCGACGCTTGCGGAAGGCGAGAACGCCAACGTGACGCTGGGCATCGCATGCTTTGCCAACGACGGCGCGCTGTACGCAACGGGCGACGGCGATAACTTCAGCCTCAGAAACATCACCAACGAAGTGCCCACGCAGGCATTCTACGGCTGCGTGACGTTGAAAGCGGTTGACCTTACCGGAGTTGCGGCAATCGGCAACGCGGCGTTCGCGGACTGCGCGGCGCTCGGCTCGGTTACGCTTTCCGAGGGCTTGACCACCATCGGCGACGGCGCGTTCGGCAATTACAGCAACTCCGGCTCTTCGCCCGTGTTCACCGAAATCACGCTCCCGACTTCGCTCCGCCACATCGGCAACAACGCGTTCATGAACTGCAAAAAGCTCACCTCGATTGAAATCCCCGAGGGAGTGACGTTCGTTGACGGCGAAACCAAGGAAACGGACGAGCCGACGATGCTGCACGAGAACGGCAACTTCGTGTTCTACGGCTGCACGGCGCTTGCTTCTGTCAAGCTTCCGTCGACCGTCACTCGCATCGGCGACTATATGTTCGCCACCTGCGAAGCGCTGAAAACAATCAACCTCGGCAATATCACCGAAATCGGCGACTACGCGTTCACTCAGGTTGTAAATCCCCAAAACGGTCCGTCGCTGATTACCGTGGACATCTCCAATGTCGTCACTATCGGCGAAGCGGCTTTTGCGAGAAACACCGCGCTTGTCGTAAACGTTGACGCAAGCGGCAACGCAACCGACGTCGACGCAAGCTCGCTTAAAAATCTCGGCGCCTATGCGTTTATGGGTACCAGAATCGCCGGCTTCGACGCGCCCGTCTTAGAGGAAATCGGCACGTTCGCGTTCAACAACGCAAGCAGACTCGCGTCGTTCAGGTTCTCCGACAAGCTCACCAAGCTCGGCGAAGCCGCGTTCGTCGGTTGCAACTCGCTGACCGAGTTCACCGATTATTACGGAAACAGAACCAAGACCATCAACGGCTATGCCGAAGTAGTGGGTGGCATTCTGTACACCAAGATGCCGTCGGGCGATTGGCAGCTTGCCGGCGTGCCCTCGAATATGCAAATCGATACGCTGGTCGTGCGCGAGGGTACGACGCGCGTCGAAACGTATGCCGGCAACGAAAACACGTTCGTCGAGCTCATCGTTCTCCCGTCGTCCATGAAGCTTATCGGCGCATTCGCGTTCTACGGTTATGATAACCTCGGCGAAGTCGAGTTCCGTTCGTATGCGGCGCCCGCGCTCGAATGCGCGCCCAACGCGCTCAAGCTCAAGGAAACCGACCCACAGTACGACTTCTTAAAGCCCGTCTACGACATCTTCGGCGAGCAACTCAACTACACGAACTTTATCGACCTCGTCGGCAAACACGCGGCTATCCGCATGACGCTTCCGAAGAACGATACGCTCGAGGGCTATGACTCGCTCGTCTACGAGGCTTACTTCGGCAGCGTTTCCAAGGCTAGAAGAAGCAGCTACGAGGCGATGGACAAGAACATGACCGAGTATATCGACTACGCGCAGAGAGTTATCGCGCTTGGCGGAGCGGAAAACGTTACGCTCGCCGACGAAACGCTTATCAACAACGCAGTCGCCGCCTACAACGCGGTCAAGCAGGACCCCACGCAGTTCGGTTACACGACGGCGGAGTGGAACGCAATGCACGACGCGGTATTCGCGGCAAAAGCGAAAATCACCGAAATCAAGCTTTCTCAAGCTTCCGCAAGCGTTCAGGATCTCGCGGCAAGACTGACCGCCGCCGACTTCCCGACGAGATTCACCATTGACAAGCTCGAATTTTTGAGAAACATCTCCGCCGAAATCGACGCTCTCTCGGCTTCCGACAGAGTGCTGCTCGACCTTACCAAGTACAACAAGCTCGTCGATTCCTACGGCAACTATGTGGCTTCGGTAAACGACGAAGCTACCGCGATTAAGAATACGGCGAACAAGGGCGCGGCTGCGGCTGCCGCAATGGCAGCGGCGCTCACCGGCGCGACAGCGGCTGCGGCGGTTGTGCTCAAAAGAGTATTGTTTTAAGGAGGCGTAAAGTGAAAACGAAATTTTTACGCGACAAAATAGTAAGAGCGGCTGCGCTTGCGCTTATCGCCGTCACGGCGGTATTCGCGCTGCTTGCCTGCGCGCCCAAGGACGACGTGAAGCCCGACAACAAGCCCAAAACCCTCGAGGATTTGGCGAGCGACTACACGACCTCGGTTGCGAGCGTCAAGACCGTCACCTCGACCGTAATTTATAAGGACGGGGAAACCGCCGTCTACTCGGCTGAAACCGTCTACGCGTTTACCGCCGACGACAAAGCTAACGTCACCGAAACCGTGACCGAGCTCGACATGATGGCTTTCGAAAACAAGCAGACGACGAGCGCCGCGGTAAAGGACGTCAAGAAAACCGATATGGTTGCGGTCAACCTCAAGAGCAGCCTTATGGACGTCGGCTACACCGTCAGCAACGAAGAGGTCAGCGGCAACGTCAGCGGCGAGGAGAACATCAAGCAGTTCGTGGGCGACTCGATACCCGTGTTCGGCGAATTGACGTTCAGCGTCAAGTTCGAGAACGGAAAGGTCAGCCTCGTCAAATACTCGTTCGTTACCGAGCGCCAGAGAAACGCGGAAGTAACCTACGTTTACACTTATTGAGGAGAGAACGCAAATGAAACTCAGAAAAATTATCAGCGTTTTACTCGTGGCGGTGCTCACTCTCTCGCTTGCCGTTTCCTGCGGCGATGAGGAGAAGCAGCTCGCGGCTCCCGAGGAGCTTCAGGTTTCGGAAGCCGGCGTTGTCACTTGGAAAGCGGTCGAGAACGCGACGGGCTACGTCGTGACGGTAGGCGACAAGGAAAACGCGACGACCGAAACGAAGTTCACGCTCGCCGACACCACCGTCGACTGCATGATTACAGTCTACGCCACTGCCGACGGTTATAAAAACTCCGACGCCGCCAAAACCCAATTCACAGCAAAGAAAACTCCGGTCACTCCGGTAGACCCCGCGCCAGAGCATACAGTCGCAATCAGCGCGCCCGACAACGTCAAGAGCGGCAAGCGCGTACAGCTCTCCGCGCTCGTCGACGGCGAAAAGACGAACAGGGTAGAATGGAGCGTGACCAAGGGCGGCGACTATGCCGGCATTAACGGCGACGGCGTGCTCACCGCCGGAGAAGTGACCGGCGATAAAATCATCGAAGTCACCGCAGCCGCGACAATCGACGGGAAAACCTATGCCGCAACCACTTCGATTGTGATAGCCGCCAAGACCGAGCTCACGCAGGCTATGCTCGACGCCGTAGCCAAGGAAAAGGTAGCGTTCGAGGGTTTTGTTCGTCTCGACGTCTACGAGAACAGACTCGGCGTGAAAGGCAAGCTGAATTCGACGTACACGTCCACCGTGAGAACGGCAATGGACGGCTCGCATTGGTTCGCGCAGTACATGAATATGTCGGCAGGCGTCAATCAGAACATCTTTAGCGAAAACAAGAACGGCATCGCGACGCAAATCGGCGTAAACCTCATGAACGAGGAGCAGAATTACACGATGCGCGACGACAGCGGCAACGCGCTCACCTGGGAAGCGTCTGGCTTTTACAACAGCTTTATCGGCTTGACTGTCAGCGATTTTGAATTCAACACGGACAGCTGGCGTTATGAGTATAAGGCCAAGGACAGCAACGACAAGACCATCGCGAGAATGGCGTCTGCGGCTAACCCGTACACGATGACGGCAAAGACGCTCGAGCTGATTATCGACGACGGCGAAATCATGGGTATCTACTCGCTTGCCGAGGACGACCTCAACATGGCGCAGGGCTACATCACCGAGCCGAGATTGTACGCGGTCATCGACGCCGGCGAGAACGTAAACGTTCCCACTATCGGCAAGTACAAGAATTACAACGATTATGCGATCGATTCCGCCGAGTATAATGTGCTCAAAAAGCTCCATGACGCGGTTGAGAAAGCAAGAAACGCCGAGCGCTACAACGTCCGCATAACTCACGTCCAGAACTCCAACCTTACTTCTTCGCTCAACATAATCGAGGGATATGAAGAGGTTGTCACTCCCGACAAGTGCTACTTCCGCGAATACGACATTCGCCGTCAGGGCACCGCGACCGAGGAGCACATCTATCGCGACAAACAGTACGGCTACCGCAAGGTCAGCAACGAGTTGTACAACTCTTTCTATATAAACGATAAGAGCAGCAAAGAGGAGGGCACTACCGGTACGGACGAAACGGTTTCGTTCTCGGCAACGCGCGCCTTTGCCGCCGACTTCAAGGAGGCTAAGCCCTCGTTTGCGTTCAGCGAAGCAATCTTCACGAGCTACGCCAACGACGAGGAGGACGGCTCGACCACCTACTACGTCGACAAAAACATGTATTCCGTCGCCACTACCTTCTATAAGGGCTTAGGAAACGACATCGCGCTCTACGGCATATTCGCCACCATGGGCTACGTCAACAACGTCGAATTCAAGCCGTTCGTCACCGTCGACAAGAACGGTACGCTCGTAGGCGCAGGCTTCTTCTACAATATGGGCTACATGTACGGAGTGATGCTTGTCGAGTACAACGATGTGAACGACGCCGAAAAAGCGGTCATCGACAGCAAAATCGCCGCCGCAATCGACGCCACCCCGGTGCGCAACCTCCCGGCTTCGTGGGACGAAATCAACATCGTCGTGACCGAAAAGGACGCAGAAACCGGCAAGGACGTCGACGTGTTCCACAAGGCTTCCGAGTATATCCCGAGCTACTTTACGTCGGCTAATACTCCGCTTACCGAGGGCACGGAAATCCCGTTCTTCGGAGTGAAAGAATGCCTCGGCGATACCTACGGCTTCGGTCAGACCACGAGATACAGGGTAGAGACGAACCAGGCCCCCAAGTATGCAATCCTCTTGTACTACGACGTACCGCTCGACATCAACTACAGCATTCAGTCGTCGCTCGACAAAATCGACGCGTACCTCAGAACCCTCGGCTACACCCCCGACAAGAAGGGTGCGTACAGAAACCCCGGGAATAACCTCGTGATTGTTCCCGTCGACGCTTCGCTCGACCTCAACATATATATGTACGTCGAGAACAAAGCGTAAAGCTGAATAAACGTAAATCGCGGCGCGGCTTTGCCCCGTGCGAAAAGGAAAACGTACCCTTTTCGGCGGTGCAAAGTCGCTTCGCCGCACTTTTGTGAAAGAAAGTGAAAATTGCCGGATTTTTCCGAAATCGCTTGATTTTGCGCGAATATTCGTGTATAATACATACATTAAAATAACACGTTATTTCGGCATACACGCCGTGCTTTGATTAACTGAAGTAAAAACGTGCTGCTCGCGAGCCGCGATTTCGGAGGTTGCCGGAGGCGGCGAGAGAAGAGGCGGAACGCGACCGCCGCAAAGAACAAACGCGGCACAAAATCAATCAAAATTTTTTTGAAATATTAAAAGGACGGTAGACAACATGAAGAAAATTGCAAAGTCGATCAGAACTATGTTCGCTCTTCTTCTTGCCCTCGTGATGTCCGTTGCCATGGTTGCTTGCGGACCGGAAACCATTCCGGATAACGGCAACAACGGCGGCAACAACGACAACAACGGAGGAAGCGGCAATACTAAAATCGGTATCGGGCTGTCGGCGAGCGAATACGAAATCGTCGGCGGCATAAGCGATGACAGAATCGAAATCGCGGTCAGCGTTACGAACTCGACAAATAAGGACTACACGCTTACGACCAACCACGACGAGCTTGTTAAGATTGAAAAGGAAAACGGCAAGAATTACCTTTCCGTCATTGCCGACACCTATGATAACGTAGTGGTTACCGTAACCGCAACGGCGAGCGCGGACACAAGCGTTACCGCAACCAAGGACATTACCGTCAAAGCAAATAAGACGGTTGAGCCCGAGCCGGAAAATAAGGTCAGCATTAAGGCTTTTGCCTATTCAACCGAACCCACCGGCGAGGATAAGGTTCTCAACACCCAGAAGAAACTCTACCTCAACGTCACTGTAGAGAGCCAGAACGACGACAAGAGCTATCGCGTCAGCGTTAAGAACCCCGACGGCATGGCTGACCTCGTTACCTACGACGAAGCCACCGGCGCGATTTCCACCACGGGCAAGTACACCGTCATGAAGGACGGCAAAGTCGTCATGGAGAACGGCGAGCCCAAAAAGGAGCAAATCGCTACCGCTCAGCAGGTCGACGTCATTGTCACCGCAAATGCCGACAGCCGCAAGACCGCTACGGTTAACCTCACCGTCAATCCCGACAAGGTAGACGGACAGGTCGGCAACCTTACTTCCGACATGCTCCGCGAAATCACGAACAACAAGATTACCGTAACCGGCACTTTCACCGACGTTTATCTCGCCGATAAGACCACTTACGACTACACCGTGAAGATGTCGAGAGAACTTGACGAAAACGGCAACACTGCCGCAGGCAGCTGGTACGGCGCATGGAGCAAGAAGAACGCCGACGGCAGCGTGAACAAGAACGTTCAGTCCGTCATCTACAAGCTGGGCGCTAACGACACGGTGGAAGAGGCGTATATCAATAAGAACAACGTCGCCACCACCAAGACCGTCAAGGACAGCGACAGCGTACCGATCAAGTGGAGCAATCAGCACTATTGGAACCACATCGACGGACTTGCAAACCAAGTCAAGAAATTCAAGTTCGACGACGGCTACACCGGAATTAACGGAGACCTCACTGGGGCTTATCACTACGAAGCGGTTTACGGCACTATCGAATTCGACATAGAATCGTACCAGAACGTCTACAAGCCGAGCGAGGACGATTACCTCTTAAAGTATCTCTCTTGGTCGATGAACCCCGTGCTCGACGAGCAATTCTACGACGTGTACGTTGTGCTCAACGAGGACAACACGGCAATCGACAGAATAGAAGCCAACACCTATCCGAAGGCAATCTACGCGACGGACGACGACGGCAATGTAATCGAGGACCAGATTAAGGGCTACAGCTTCACCACGGCTATCCTGTACTTCTCCGAAATCGGCAGTACCGAGGTCGGCGACCCCGAGCCCTACGTCATTAAGACTAACCCGTTGAACGCAGGCTGGTACGACGCGCTCGGTCAGGCAATCAATGCAGCCAAGGGCATGAACAACTACGCGTTCAAGACCACCAATTCCTCGCTTTACGCTCCGTCGCTTAACCCCGACGACTACGACATCTCCGGTACCTCGGGCGAGACGGGAAGCGGTAGCGCTTCTACGAGCTATCAGGGCGTGTACGACGGAAAGATTAAGCCTTATTATTACACGTCCACCTCGGGTGACATCGGCTACCTCGGCGTAGTCACCGATGGCGCTATCCTCATCAACGAAACGATGAAGTACGAAATGGCAATGGACGACTATCTCTACCGCACCGACCCGTATGGTTACAAGCAGAACGACGACGGCACCTACGACGAGTTCGAGTTCAGCTTCGACACCAAATCGCTCAAGGGCCAGAGAAAGAAGACCGGCAACATTTCGAGCAAGCTTCCCGACTTCGACGTGGCAAAGGAAGTTTTCGAGTACAGAACTGCAGGACCGATTAAAGGTACTAATGATAAGAAGTACTCGGCGGACTTCGCGCTCCGCGATTCCGCGATTATCGCAGAAGTAGCCAACGCGCTGTGCCTCAGCAACTTCGCTCGTTATGCGGTGGGCAGCACAGAAAGCGAGTTTATTATTACGGTCACCGCTGACGTTGACGAGGAAGGTAACATTTCCAATCCCAGACTTTCCAACGTCAAGTTCGCCTACGAGATTGCCGGCATCTACGGCGGCGCTTATAACACCGTCTACACCAATATCGGCACCGCCGAGCTTCCCGAAGGCACTTTCAACAACTACGTCGCGCGCGTCATTCCGCAGTCCTGGAGCGATTACGCCGAAGTAGAGGCTTATGAAACCGCAGGCAAGGATCCCGATGGCAAGACGATTGTCAATCAGGTTAAGGTCAACGGCTACGCCGCACTCGAAAAGCTGTTCGGCGCCGAAGTCGCAGCCAACGTTCCTTCGCCGTCCGTATTTGCCACGATTTTCGACGACAACGTCTACGGCCCGTGGGGTAACTATGACAGACTGGGCACCGATTCCGACGGAAACGATAAGATTCGTTTCTCGCTCAAAATCAACGCGTCCAGCGACAATGCCGACGAAAACGGCAAAATCGCAGACCTCAGCGAGAAAATGACCGCGCTCGATACCGCGCTTACCGCCCTGGGCTTCAAGATAGACCACGGCAACAGCGAAGGCGAACCCGGCAGCAGCAGATACATCGTCGTCTACGCAAGCGAAGCAAAGGGACTCCAGATTAGAATCGAGAACAACAATTCCCGTTACTTCTGGATACAAATCTTCAAGTACGGCGAGTACAGAGCGAACAAGTAATTAACGAACTTACAATAGAGAGGAAGCTATGAAAAAACGACTAACGGCATTATTCATATTTGCTATCGCCCTGATTTCTGTTTTTTCTCTCGCTTCTTGCGGTCCGAAGGAGGACTCGGGAAATAAAAACCCCGAGCCCTCTTCGGGCATTGAGAAGGTCGAAGTCGTCACAACCGGCGACTACGGCACGAGAGGACTGTACTTAAAGAGCGATAAGGTTGAGGGTTACGACTACACGCCGTGCTTCTCGATTAAGGTTGACGGCAACGACGTCGAGGTCAAGTCCGAGTATATCGACGCAAGCGCGGTACAGGCGGCAAACGGTACCTACGGCGTTACCTGCACCTACAAAAACGCTTCTGCTACGCTGAGCGTAAACGTCTACGAAAAAGCCTCCGTTTATCTTATCTCGTCGCAGTACGAAGTCAACGGCATTTCACTGCCGCGCGATTTGGCGGAGGAGCACGACTACACGCAGTACTTCATGATAAACGCCGGCGGCGCGAGCGTGGAAGTCAAGCCCGAATACATCGATTCGAGCGCGGTAAAGAACGTAATCGGCACCTACACGGTCACTTGCACCTACGAGGGCGCAACCGCCGAACTCGTCGTGCACGTCAATAAGTCCACGCTCGAGGAGAAGATTATCATCACCACGCCGCTGGGGCCGGTAGAAACCTGCACCGACGAGCTGTGGGACGACTTCAAGACGCGTATTAAAAGCAGCTTTACGATTATCGACAAGAGAAACTCGCATGACGGAACGAGAGTGACCGTCACCGACGACATGGTCGACTACTCCGAGGTTAAAAAGGAAGAGGGCTCGTACACGGTTTACTGCGCCTACGAAGGCGTGTGGGCGACTCTCACAGTCAGAATTACCGAGGTCAAGTACGACATCACGCTTAAACGCGACAGCGTCACGCTCAATGTTTCGAGAGTGGGCAAAGTCAGCTTCGCTTCCATGTTCACGGTCAAGCGCGAGGGCAAGGACTACGACGTGACCGAGGATATGCTCGAGAGCAACGTCAAAGCCGAACCCGGCGAATATCAGGTGACATTCAGAAAGAACCGCCAGTTCAAGACGCTCACCGTCATCGTAACCGACGCTCACGAGGTGGAGGTGGGCAAGGCGTACAACGAGCTGCGCCTGACCGCCGCCGAAGCGAAGACCCACGACTACACCAAAGATTTCTGGCTGTATGTCGACAAGCTTGCGGCTCCCGTGACCGCCGGAATGATTGACGCGAGCGCGCTCGACGGCGAACTCACCGAGAACGAAGCTTACGACGTCGTGTTCACCTACGACAACAACGGAACGCCCGTGACTGCCACAATGAAGGTCAGAATCGTGCCGCAAGGCACGGTCGTGGTAAACGCGCGAAACGAGGAAACCTATCCCAATGCCGCGCCGATTGACCTTACCACGCTGTTCACGATTACGCGCGACGGAGTAAACGTTCCCGTAACCTCCGACATGATTATCGGCTCGGTTGATTACTCCAAGGTCGGCACCTACACAATCACGCTTACCTACGCCGAGCAGCAATACACTGCCACCGTGACCGTGCGTCAGGGCGCAATCGTCAAGTATGCTCGCGGCGAAAAAGTAACGATAAGACGCGGTACCGACAAGAGCGCCTACGACTTCGCTTCCGACTTCATCGTGGTCATCAACGGCATGCGTTACCGCGACATTCGGGAGTTTATCGATACGACGACTGTCGACTTTAATACCGTCGGCGATTATACGGCAACGCTCAAGGTGCCTTACAACGAAAAGCCTCTCGCGGCAGGCAGTGTTAAATTCACCTATACCGAGCTTACGATTACCTACGCCGTCCGCGACAGGGAATACTCCTGCGCGGTCAAGGACAACGAAGTTTCAATCAAAAAGGGCTCGAGCGAGAACCTGTTTAACTTCCTTGTCAGGAACCTCAACGTCGTGATTAACGGCTATGAGCAGCAGTTTACCGACAATCCCGAGTACGCAGGCGGACTTACCTGCTATGTCGAGATTGTTTCCGGACCCGGCAAAGTCGAAAAGGACTTCGACAAAGCCGGCACCTATAATATCGTAATCGACGTTTACGTCAACGGACCCGATTCCGACGATCCCGTCCGCCTCAGCTATATACTCGTCGTCAATTCCGACGTGAAGATAACCGCGACCGGCGGCTCGGCGTTCGTGGGCAAGGGCGTATATCTCCCCGACTTGTTCACCGTCACCGACGGCGGAGAAGAGGTAGAAGTCACTATCGACATGATTACCGGCTACGTCGACTTCTTCACCCCGGGTTCCTACACCGTAACGCTTACTTATCGCGACGAGGGCGGAGCAGAGTTCAGTAAGTCAACGCTTGTCACCGTGTTCGACGCCAAGTTCGCCGGCACCTACAAGACCAGGCTTACGACGATTGCCGAAGCTTCCTCCGAGGACGACGAGGGCTATGTCGTGGGCGGCAAGGATTCCGAACCCATCGGCGACCTCGTTATCGACGAGGATATGAACATAACCATCGGCGGACTCGCGGCTATGAACGTCACGGGCGTAGACGAGAACACCTTTACATTCGATTACACGAGAGAGGGCAACACTTACACGCTGCATTTCGAGGACGGCATAGTAATTCTCGTGCCGCACAACTCGGTCAAAATGAAGTATAACGACAGAACGCGCTCGCTCATCTACTTCAACACCGAAATGTGGGAAATCCGCGACTTCTTCACGGTCAACTCGCGCAGCAGCTATATTCTCAACGACGAGTACGTCGGCTTCTCGATCGACTGCACGCGCATCGCAAGCCTCGACGGCTCCGTCAACAAGTGGTTCGCACTAAAGACCGCGCTCACTTCAAAAGTAACCAGCGACTACTACTACGACGTCACCTGGGGCGAGGCGACCTTCAACAAGGGCTTCGCGCACAAAATCGTCAACGTCGGACAGACCGGCAACATTACTTTCGGAGGCGCGCGTTACGCGTTCGGCATCAAGTCAATTAAACACGGACAAATCAGCTCCGAGTATGACGATACGTCCTACTACGGCAAGTCGTTCACCGGTGGCATCGACGGAGTGGCATACACGCTGACGTTCAACGGAAACGGCCATCCCACGTTGAAGAAGGGTACCGAAACCGTATTCGCGCTCAATGCAATCGGAATGCACGCGCAAAAGTACGGCGGATTCGATTCCGTAAGTAAGACCTTCGCGATGTACGGCTCGATTATCAAGTCGACCAACAAGTCGAGCGGCAACGTCAGCTACAGCTATGAGCCGAATTTCCAATACGAAACGGGCGAGTCCGACTACGAAACGATAGAGGTTATCCCCGTTTCCTACAAGTTCGTGCTCGACGTAGAGGCATGCACGTTCACTTACGTTTCCAAGGACGATGTGTTCGGACTGTACAGAAACGGTAATGCCTACATCTTCCTTGACGGCTACGGTGAGGGTGTGGTGTGCTTCGACACCAAGAGCTACTACGTTTACTCGCTTGAATACGAGCTCGAAAACAACAATATCCACGTCAACTACGTCGGCGCGGACGGCTCGTTCAAGTACAACAAGACCGCCGAATTCTACATCGACGTGTGGAAGAACATCGTCACCGCAAAATCCGTTGCCGCCAACGACGGCATCACGGGCGGAACCGCGCTCGAGAACGCTTACGTCGAGAGCGGAGCGATTGTGAGAGTAGGCGACCTCAGAATTTCCGTTCCCACCGGCGCCGACGGCAAGACAATCGACACGACCGCCGCAAGAGCAGAGCTCATGTCGCGCTTCACGATTATAACCAAGGACGGCGAGCTTACCGGCACCGACAAGACCAACGCAATCAAGACCAAGATATCATACAAGCTCAACGGTTTCTACGAGGCTACCGTGTCCATCAAGGTTGACGGCGTGACCGTGACGAATTACTATGCGGTACAGATTATCGTTCCGAAGTACGAACTCGCTAACCCGTTCGTAGGAAAGTTTACGAGCGCTATTCCCGAAACCGGCGCCGCCTTTGAAATGAACGTGCACGGCATGATAAAGCTCACCAGCGGCAACACGGTGTACACGGGCGTAGCGGACGTTACCGACAACTCGTTTATCTGCTTTGCATACTCGGCGGCAGGACACAAGCTTACCGTCAAGGGCAGCGTGTACTCCGACAACGTGATTTTCGTCACAGGCACGGGCGCGGAAAACGTAACGGCATACTTCACCAAGGGCTCTGCCGATTACGCCGGCATCATGTATGAGAAGAATAAGTACTATGTGCTGCGCTCGGTTACGACCATTGCCGGCACCGAATTCTTCCTCTCCACGACTCCCGAAGGAATGGGCGCAGAAGTTTCCGTCCGTAATTACGTCGGTACCGAAGCCGCTTCGCTTTCTACAGGCGCGATACTCGCGGTTGCGGAGAACGGCAGCGAGAGAATAGTGCGTATCGACAAGCTCGGCGAATACAAAACCGGTATTTCGTTCGCAAGCGGTCCTGTCGGTACGTTCACCTCCGGCGCAGATACCGTCGTGTTTAATGGTTTCGGCGAGGGTACCTACAACGGCGCCATCGGTACCTACGCGGTAATCGACGAACGTAGCGTCGTGTTCAAGTATTCCGCCGGCTCTGACGCAGGCTTAATCACGCGCATCGACACGACTGCCGACGGCACGTTTACCGACGCCGGCTCGCCGCTTGCGCTCGAGAACATCAGAGGCTCTTACGTCGCAAAGCTCGATTACTACGGCGCCAGCGAATTATTGACCGACACCGTGACCTTCATGTTCAACGCCGACGGCACCGTTAAAATCACCTACAAGATTGATAAAGCCGACGATGAACAGCTCAGCAGCATGCCCGAGTATGCCGACGCGGTTGCAACCGCAGCCAACGTCACGCTCAGAGGCGACGTGCTCACCGTAGTCGCGACCAAGAACGCGAAAACGTACACGTTCAAGTTCACCGTGCTCGACCCCGTAAATCCCACGTCGCTCCGCGTCGATTCCGCGCCTGCGAATACCGTCGATGATTACACCGGACCGTGGCTCTCTTCGGGCGAAGTATTGCAAAAGTAAAGAGGAGCTTTCGGCGAAGCTTGCGGACAGGGTGGAGTTACCAAAACCATTACCGCACGTTTCCCATAAAGCGCAATCGGTATAAAGCGCAATCGGCGCAATAAGCTGAATAAGTAAAACTCCGTCAACGGCGACGACCCGTGGGCGGAGTTTGCTTTTTTGTCCCTTAGAACGTCATTCAGAGCAAATGCACAAGCATTTGCGTGGAATCCCATACGGGAGAAACGGACTATACTATATCCTTATTGTCATTCCGAGCGGAGCAAATACGGAAACGACGGGTTTAAGAACGGTAAAACCATATTGTCATTCCGAGCGGAGCAAATACGGAAACGACGGGTGTAAGAACAATAAAACCTTATGTCATTCTGAGCGGAGCGATAGCGCAGTCGAAGAATCCAGCCGTAGGCGCATTATTAAAATTCTTACGCTTCGCCGGATTCCTCGGCAAGCCCCCGAATGACGTATAAGGTAGGGCAATCTAAACCCTGACGTGTGCACCCTCCGTTTTCTGCCGTCATCCTGAACGCACGGCATTCCGCGCGCGTGAGAAACCCATGCAAGGCTAAATAAATCCCTCCGCGCAGTGGAAATCGCGCCGAAAGCACGAAAAAATAAAAAATATTTTTCTATAACGGTATTTGCATATTTATGCAGAAATTGGCGAATATTCTGTATAAAATCGACATTTTATAAATCGAAAGCGCAAATCGGCTTTGAAAACGTCGACCAACCCCTAAAAACAATGAGAAGTAGTAAGAAAAGTAGTTGAAAGTTTTGAAAAACTATATAAAAACACTAGACAAAATTTGTGTAAACAGTTATAATGTGATACAATGAAAGTTGTAAAATTGCATAAACGAGCAATTTTCATTAAAATTCGTCAAAATCGCAGCGGAAAAAGCCGCCGAATAACGGTTGCATAAAAATACGCCGCAAAGCGATGTAGCGAAATAAAGCAGTAATATACGAAGCGCGAGCCGCAAGTATGGCTAGGGATAGCAGACGAAAAGAGGATTGCGCTCGTATAAAAATTTTTTTGGAGGACAAAGCAATGAAAAAGAAAAGTCTGTTAATAGTTGCGATATTAACGTTTGTGCTTTCTTTTGCGTTTGCGGCGTGCGGCGAGACTACTCCCGACCCCGAGCCCACTCCGACTCCGGCTCCTCACACTCATGAATACGTTACATACACATGGGTAGAGGGCAGCGTTCCGAGTGAAACCGCAGACGGCAAAGCGACCGCGAAATGCACCGGTTGCGACGAAACCACGACCGTTGACGTCGCGAAACTGACCGACGATTCGGTATGGACGATGACCGCCACCGCCGCCACCTGCACGGAAGACGGCAAAAAGGTCTACACGTCCAAGTACGGCACCGTAGAGGTAGTAATCCCTGCGGAACATACGTTCGGCGACTTAGTCGCGGCGACCGATTCTACCTGCCTTAAAAAAGGCAACGTCGCATACTATCACTGCACGGTGTGCGAAAAGAACTTCGCCGAGGACAAGACCACCGAGCTCGAAAGCGTAGAGAAGGCTCTTGCCGACCACGTTTACGGCACGCTTATCGAAGCTACGACTTCGACCTGCGTCGAGCACGGCACCGTCGAGCACTATCACTGCTCGGTCTGCGGCAAGGATTTCGACGCGGACAAGAACGTGCTTGACACTATCGAAGCGCCTCTCGCAGCTCATACGTTCGGCGATTTAGTGGCTGCAGTCGCTTCGACCTGCCAGACCCACGGCAACGTCGCATACTACCATTGCTCCGTGTGCGAAAAGAACTTCGCGGAAGACAAGACCACCGTGCTTGAAACCGTGGAAGCTCCTCTCGGCGCGCATAACTACGGCGAATTGCAGAAGGGCGACGAGAACGGACATTTCCGCGCTTGCACGACCGAGGGTTGCACCGAAAAAGAAACCGTAGCGCACGACTATACCGGACAGGCATACTATCCTGCCGGCACAGAAGAACATTACGTCAACTGCAAGGTATGTAACTATGAGCATCGCGAACACCATGAATTCGGCGAGTGGACGAAAAAGGACGAAACCAACCATGCGCATAAATGTGCTAAGTGCAACAAGGAAATAACCGAGGCTCACACGGGCGGCACCGCTACCTGCAAGGCGCAAGCCGTGTGCACGGTCTGCCACGAGGGCTACGGCAACCTCGCCGACCACGTTCTCGGCGCCGACGGCAAATGCACCGTCTGCGGTCAAAAGCCTTACGCGGTGGTGTCTAAATCCTATTCGGCAATACTGTTTGACCGCATTGCAACGCTTAATGCGTCGAAGAATGCCGTTCTCGCCTTTGGTGCAAACGGCAAAGCTACTGCAGTATCCGGTTCTATCTCCATGAAACAGAACGGAGAGTATGAAGAAGAGGGTGGCTACGGTGACTACGGTGACTACGGATGGGGAAGTTCTACTACTTATGTCAAGATTACCGAGTCTTGCGTGTATGTCCGCTATATCGATAAGGACAAGGGAACGGTTCAGCTTTACAATTCCTACATGAAAGCGACAAAGACGAGTGAAAGCGCCGCTTACGGCACGCCTGTGTACAATGAAGATAAAATTGAACATCCGGGCTGGATTGACGAAGCCAGCGGAATGATTATTATTCCTGTCGGCTATTCTTCGAACATAATACTTATTCCTTCCGACGCTCCGGCAACTGCGGACGCCATTGTAGCCGGCATGATTGCCGACACAAAAGTTTTCCTGTCGTACAATTACGGCGGCGGAACGGTAACGTCGTACTACGACGGCGGCGGTTGGGATGTGACCAAGAACTATTTCGGCGCAACCGTAACCGACTTTGACGGTCAAATCGTCGCGCCCGACGCGTTTGCAACCGCGAAAGCAATGATCGTTAAAGACAAAGCCGGCAAAGTGCTCGCGAATTACGGTTACAACGGCTCTAAGGTTGTCGAGCTCGACGATTGGGCAGGCAAGTACGAAGGCACAGCCGGCACCGTTACCGTTTGGGGCACCGGCAAGATTACCACTCCCTACGGCGAGGGCGATTACGTCGAAGTTGCCGACAAGGATTACAACATCGAAGTAACCTATGTAAACAAGGACGGCGACGTAATCCACTACATCGAAGTAAAAGCAAATAAAGAGAATAAAACCTATGAGTCTAGCGAGCCCGGCATCGACGTAACCTACGACCTCGGCGATTACGGCACCACCTATACCAATACGCAGGGCAAGAAAGTGACGTTCACGCTTCCTGCGGCTCCCACACCCACCAATGAAGCTTACATGTTCAGCGGCTGGAGTATAGGCGGCGATGTCTACAAGCAGCCCGGCGATAAGGTTGCGTTCGAGGCGAACACCACCGTCACCGCAATCTGGCAGATGAAAGTCAAGATTACCGTTGTCGACGAAAAGAACACCGCCAACAGTAAGTACTTCTATGCAGGCGCCGACGAAAACCTCCTCGAGGCTATCGCGAAGAATACCACGACCGTTCTCGACGGCGAGGAATTCAAGTATTGGACTATTGAGGTTGACGGCGAACCGACCGAAGTCGGAGATTGGCCTGTCGGCGGAGACGCCCTCACCGTAACCGCGGTCTGGAAAGTCAAGTATACGCTCACCATTGTCTACGGCAACGGTCTTGCGAACGCCACCGAAACCTACTTCGAGGGCTACGCAACCAATCCGGAAAAGCCCGCGTTTACTAACGGACAGGTATTTGACGGTTGGTTTACCGATGCCGAATGTACGGTTGCTTATACGCCTGCGGCTCTCACCGGGGATCTCACTATCTACGCGAAATGGAAAGTCGGCTTGCCGATGACCGGCACGAGTTACGGATTAAAGGCTTCGTTCAAGAATTCGAATGAGGACACACTGTCCAGTTTGTATGGAAATACTAACTACTACTTAACGATAGACGGTGACGGCTTGATTACCGATTCTGATTACTATTCGAATAAGAACAAGCAATTTACTTATGACGCTGCAACCAATGCGGTTTCGTTTAACGGCTATAGCGGTAAATATTATCCCGATTTTGGCGTTTTCGTAATTTATAAGTGGTCGTCGAGCGGTACTCGTAGCGGTGTTGACTTCTATTTTGTAGACTCGACTGCAGTTCCGCTTACTTCCGTTACTAAAAACGGATACGCTTATCAGTATGGCAAGTATGCGTTTATTATGGCGCAGTTGACCAGAAACGGCGAAACCAAACCCCTTACGATCTTTGTCGACGGCGATGATTTCTACTTTGACGTCGTAGTTGAGAAAGAAACGACCGAGAACGGCGAAACCGTATTTAAACAACTTGATCGTTACGACGGTGTAAAGTACGGAAAAACCGTAAAAGTCTACAATGCGGATAAGAGCGTGCTTATCGCGACTATGGGTACTCCTACAGGCAAGTATACTCTTTACAAAGCGCTTGGTACTGCCGGCGAATATACCGCCACGGTTGACGGGGTCGCTTCCGAAGATAAAGTAGTTCTCGACGATTACGGTATAAGCATGACGTTCGGTTCGCTTACCGGTACTTATGCGCTCAATGCCGAAAAGACCGCTTACGACGTATATCTCGACAGCAAAAAAGTTTACTATTCGATGACGGTTGATTTCGAAGTGAAAACCGCTACGCTCGTTAAAGAAATGGTAACGATTTCGTTTGATCTCAATACCGTCAGCGGAGTAGATATGGGTACGTTTGCTTCCGTTTCCGTGAATAAGAACGTTTCCGCAAGCCTTTCCGAGTACAAGCCGACTAAATCAGGTTATGTGTTCAAAGGTTGGTATAAGACCGCGGAACTTACTACTTCCGTATCGAGTTTAACGCCTACCGAAAACGTCACCGTCTACGCAAAATGGGCAAAGTTGTGCGTGGTTTCGTTCTCTACGGCGCACGGTACTGTGCCCGAATCGTACAATGTGGAACAGGACACGTGGGCATATCCTAACAATGATAAGTTGGAAGATACCGAAGACTATGCGTTCTACGGCTGGTACGTTGAAGGCTATGAAAACAATAAAATTATCACCGGCGGCTACAAGGTTACCGACGATACTACTTTCATTGCCGTATGGAAAGCAAAAGTAACGCTTACGATCAAGTATCTTGCGGACGAAACCGAAGTTATTACCGCTAAGACCGTAAAAATCGCAGTAGACAGAGCGTTTGATCTTAGCGCATACAAGCCTACCGACGAAGAACGCGGCAATTACCTCTATCACCGTTGCAGACGGCGAAACCGCAACCGTTGTAGCGAAAATGGAAGCCGGTATTACGCTTACCGTAAAGTATCAGGATAACAAGGTAGCAGATAAAGCGTATGTTGTAGGCTCTGGCGATACTCTTGATCTCGGCGCGGCGAAAGCGGCAACTTATGCCGACGGCGCGGATACTTTCTTTGTCGAAGGACTCTACACCGACAATACCTACGCAACCGCATTTACCGCAACCAGCATTACCGAAAATACTATCGTTTATGCTAAATGGGTCAAAGCGGGAACGTATACTATGGTTAGCGGCGGTGACAAGAAAGGTTTCGATTATAACGCCGAAAAAGGTTGCTGGGTAAGCAATAATGCCGGCGTAAATAGTTCTTCCGCAACGCTGACGATTACCGCGGTTGACGGACCTGTATTAGTAACGTTCAGTTATGCTTGCGGCGGCGAAGGCTCGTACGCACATTATGTAAACAACAGCGGTAGCGGTTCGCAGTGGTGGGATTACCTTATCGTTAAAAAGGGCACGACCGAAATTGTTAAATATAAACAAGGTAAGGACGCGACTGAGGCAACTCTTAAGGTTGAAGGACCGATCACCGTTAAATTGAATGCAGGCGAAACGTTGGAGTTTACTTACCAAAAAGACAGCAGTACCGCAGGCAAGTATGACTATGCTCATGTTGTTGATCTTACTATCAACGGTCAAGAAATCACCAAACTCGCCTAACCAGACCTAGCGCGAGAGCGCAAGAATAACGCTTAATAAACGTTAAACGAAAGCCCCTTGAAAGGACAAAACCTTTCTCGGGGCTTTTTGTTTATAATTTTTTGCGCTTCGCTAGATTCCTCGGCTGAGCCCCTGAATGACGTATAAGGCGGTTAATGGTAATCAAAATCTAAACGCACACTCTCCGTTTACCACGTAATTCAGAGCGAGGCGAAGCCGAAGCGTGGAATCCCCGACGGGAGAAAAGGAATAAATCCTATTTTTCATTCCCACAATTACTTTCTTACAAGTACGTCGTAGCGAACGATGTCGGTAAAGATTTCGCGGCAATACCCCATGAACTCTGCGCGATTAAACGCGGCAGGGTTGTTTATCTGCTCGTAAATTATCATTGAAAAGCCGCCGGTCAGGAACGCCGCGAGGCTTTTTGCCGGCACTTTGAGCGTGAGAGAGGAGGAAATCTCGTCAATCAGCGCGACAATCATTTTTTCGATGTAGTTGTGCACTATGTAATTATTCAGCGCGTTGTCGCTGCAAACGAGCGTGAGCAGCGTTTCCCTGCGGTTTACGCACTCGACAGTGGTTTCCTCCAACAGCGCGAGGCAAAACTCCGTCGGGTTTTCGAGAAAGAAGCTGTGAGGGTGCCGAGCGTTGACGCGCGCGAAAATATCCTGTCCGATGTCTTTCAGACAGTCGTCGAACAAATCGTATTTGTCAGCGTAATGCTTGTAAAACGTGACCTTGTTTATCATCGCTTTGTTGCAAATATCGATTACGGCGATTTTCTCGAACGGAGTGCTTTTCAGTAGCTCCATAAGCGCGGCTCTGAGGTCGCGCTTGCTCCGCATTATCCGCGCGTCCTCTTTGACGGCGGTTGCAATCGGATACTTCGGCATGATAATCTCCTCCGATTTTTGCTAAATGATAGCATATAATTATACTACTGTCAAGTAAATATACGGAAGTATAGCAAATGATACGGCAGTATAATTAATTCGCGATATTTTATCTGAATTTCACGCTTTGTCGCTTTACTAGCGGCAGGAAAGTGTGCTATACTGATTGACGGAAAACGTGGCGCTCGTGGATTTCAGACAGAGCGCCGAAAAAACGGAGGCAGTTTATGGCAGTGAGAAAGGTAGCGGACGGAGTATTCGTCGTTTCCGCGAGCGATAAAAGAATAGAGTATTTTGAAAATTTGTTCCCGGTGCCAGACGGCGCGGCGTACAATTCCTACGTCGTCACGGACGAAAAGACGGCGGTGCTCGACGGCGCAGATGCGGCGGTTGCGAGCGAGTTTTTGGAGGGCGTCGGGAAGGCGCTTGGCGGCAGACCGCTGGACTACATCGTAATCAACCACCTCGAGCCCGACCACAGCGCGGCACTCGGTTGCCTTATCGCACGTTATCCCGAGGCAACGCTGGTGGGCAACGCCAAGACCAAAGCGATGGCGGCGATTTATCTGGACGCCGACAGAGTGGCAAAAATGCAGGTGGTGGCGGAAGGCGAAACGCTGTCGCTCGGCAAGCGCGCGCTCAGTTTCGTCATGACGCCGATGGTACATTGGCCCGAATCGATGGTAGCCTACGACGCGACTGACGGAATACTGTTCGCGCAGGACGCGTTCGGCGCGTTCGGCTCGGTAGACGGCTGCGTGTTCGACGACGAAGCGGACTTCGGCGAGAAGTATATCGACGAAATGCGCCGCTATTACGCTAACATCGTGGGCAAGTACGGCGCGCAAGTTGCCGCCGTGCTCAAAAAAGTCGCCGCGCTCGACGTGAAAACAATTTGTCCTATTCACGGCTTGATTATCCGTAAGCACATCGCGGAAGCGGTGGAGCTGTATTCCAAGTGGAGCGGCTACGCGCCCGAAAAACGCGGAATCGCGATTGCCTACGCTTCCATGTACGGCAACACCAAGCGCGCGGCGTTCAAGCTGGCGGCGCGGCTTGCCGAGCGCGGAGTAAAGGAAATCGTCGTCCGCGACCTCAGCCGCACCGACGTGTCCTACGTCGTCGCCGACGCGTTCAAGTATTCGCACATGGCTCTCGCTTCAGTCAGCTACAACGGCGGACTTTACCCCAAGACCGAAGCGCTTCTCGCCGATTTCAAAGCGCTCAACGTGCAAAACCGCGCGTTCTCGCTCATCGAAAACGGCAGCTGGGCTCCGTGCGCCGCAAGGCAGATGAAAGAGAAGCTTGACGCGCTGAAAGCCGTGCGTTACGTCGGCGAAACGCTTACCTTGCGCGGTTCGGTTTTGGATGAAGCCGCGCTGGACGCGCTCGCCGCAGCCATAGCCGCCGACATCAAAGCGTAAAACGCAATATGTTGGCATAAAGTAAAAAAATATCGACTAAAAACGCAATATATTGTGTGGTCAAACTGTTGACAAAAATCAAGATATAGGTTACAATATATCCGTAGAAACAGCAGACGGCGACGTCGCGCTTCATAAACTGAAAACAAGCCCTTCCGCTACCGGTGGAAATCGCGGAGCTTACCGCAAGGAAACGGAGGGATTTCGGAATAGCCGACCACCTGGGCAGAAATCGTGAGTTTCTGCCCGTTTTTTATACCGCTGCGGATAAATAGTGGACGATATTACAAAAACTATAAGAAAATACGCAAAAATACTTCGGGAGGTGCAATATGACTAACAAGGAATGGCAAGGCTTTAACCCCGGCAGGTACGAGAACGAAATCGACGTTGCCGACTTTATAAGGAACAACTACACGCCCTACGACGGCGACGCGAGTTTTCTTGCAAGCTCCACGCCGCGCACGAAAAAAATCATGGAGAAAGTCAACGCGCTCCTCAAAGCCGAACGCGAAAAGGGCGGAGTGCTCGACGTCGACGTGGAAAACGTTTCGTCGCTGCTCGGCTTCAATCCCGGCTATATCGACAAGGAAAACGAGATTATCGTGGGGCTTCAGACCGACGCTCCGCTCAAGCGCGCGGTCAATCCGTTCGGCGGCATCAGAATGGCGAGAAGCGCGTGCGAAGCTTACGGCTACAAGCTCTCCGACAAAATCGAAGAGGAGTTTCGGTATAAAACCACGCACAACGACGGTGTTTTTCATGTGTACACCGACGAAATGCGCGCCGCTCGCCACGTCGGCATAATCACGGGGCTTCCCGACGCTTACGGCAGAGGCAGGATTATCGGCGACTATCGCAGGGTTGCGCTCTACGGCACCGCCGCGCTCATCGAGGCGAAAAAAGCCGACAAGAAGCGCTACGGCGAGCGCAACATGACCGAGGAGAATATCCGCGCCTGCGAGGAGCTTTACAAGCAGATTTCCCACCTCGAAGCGCTGACGAAAATGGCGGCTATGTACGGCAAGGACGTTACGCGCCCGGCGGCAAACGCCGAGGAAGCCGTGCAGTGGCTGTACTTCGGCTACCTCGCCGCAATCAAGGAGCAAAACGGCGCGGCGATGAGCCTCGGCAGAGTCAGCACTTTTCTTGACATCTACTTCGAGCGCGACATCAAAAACGGCGTGATTACCGAGCAGCGCGCTCAGGAAATCATGGACGATTTCGTCATCAAGCTGAGGATAACCCGTCAGCTGCGCACGCCCGAGTACAACGATTTGTTCGGCGGCGACCCCACCTGGACGACGGAAAGCGTGGGCGGCATGGGCGAGGACGGCAGAACGCTGGTCACAAAAAACTCTTACCGTATGCTCAACACGCTGTACACGCTGGGTTCCGCGCCCGAGCCTAACCTTACCATACTCTGGTCAAAAAATCTTCCCGACGCGTTCAAGCGGTTCTGCGCAAGGGTTTCTGCGGACACCGATTCCATTCAGTACGAAAACGACGACCTCATGCGCCCGATTTACGGCGACGACTACGGCATCGCGTGCTGCGTTTCCGCAATGAAGATAGGCAAGCAAATGCAGTTTTTCGGCGCGCGCTGCAATCTTGCGAAGCTCCTTTTGCTCACGCTCAACGGCGGCAGGGACGAGAACACCGGCATGCAGGTTGCGCCCGTGGGTAAGACTTTCAGCGGCAAGCTCGACTACGACGAAGTAATGCGCGAGTTTGCCAAGTACCGCGCATGGCTCAGCCGCCTTTATATAAACACGCTCAACGTGATACACTTCATGCACGACAAGTACGCCTACGAGAAAATCCAGATGGCGCTCCACGATACCGAAGTCGAGCGCTTTATGGCGTGCGGCGTGGCAGGGCTCAGCGTTATCGCCGACTCGCTGTCCGCAATCAAGTACGCTTCCGTCACGCCCGTGACCGGCGAGAACGGGCTTATCGAACGCTTTGAAATCGAGGGCGACTACCCAAAGTATGGCAACGACGACGACAGGGTGGACGGAATTGCGGTTGGCGTTCTTAAAGACTTCTACGAGGACTTGAAAAAGACCCCGACGTACCGCGGAGCCAAGCACACGCTCAGCGTGCTGACCATTACTTCCAACGTCGTCTACGGCAAAAAGACGGGCGATACTCCCGACGGCAGGAAAAAGGGCGCGCCGTTCGCGCCCGGCGCAAACCCGATGCACGGCAGAGAGCACTCGGGCGCGCTCGCTTCGCTCAATTCGGTGGCGAAACTTCCTTACGAATGCTGCCGCGACGGCATTTCAAATACGTTCTCGATTGTTCCGTCCGCGCTCGGCAAGGACGCGGAAACACGCGACCGTAACCTCGTCAACATGCTCGACGGCTACTTTGCACAGGGCGCGCATCACCTCAACGTGAACGTGCTCGACCGCGAAAAGCTGGTTGCGGCAATGGAAAATCCCGACCTTTACCCGAATATTACCATTAGGGTTTCGGGCTATGCCGTCAACTTCCACAAGCTGTCGCGCGCTCAACAGCTCGAAGTGCTTGCCCGTACCTACCATGACAGCCTGTAAGGCACTGATAGACTCGTTCTACCACGGCTCTGCGCTCGACGGCGAGGGGCTGAGGAGCGTGATATTCTTCTCGGGCTGCAACCTGCGCTGTCCGTTTTGCCACAACCCGGAAACGCTGTACGGCTCCGGCACGGAATACACCGTGGATGAGGTAGTGAAAAAAGTGCTCCGCTATAAGACCTACTACCGCGACGGCGGCGTAACGCTGTCGGGCGGCGAGCCGATGCTTCAGGCGGAGTTCTGCGCGGAGCTTGCCGACGAATTGCATCGCGAGGGCATGAACGTAATCGCAGAAACGAACGGCACGATAACGGACGAGCGGCTGATAAGCCGATTGGACGGCGCGAGAGCGGACGTAAAGAATTTCGGCGGCGAGGGCGGAGAAGCGTTGATAAAGCGATATTCGGGCTTTTTGACCGCGTGCCAAAAATTTACCGTTCCCGTCACGCTCACCAACGTGCTCGTCCCGGGCGTGAACGATACCGAAAAAGCCATTGCCGCGCTTAAAGAGCTGAAAAAAGCGTTTCCGTCTGCGCGCGGAGTCGAGTTTCTGCCGTTCCGCAAAATGTGCACGAACAAGTACGCCGAGCTCGGATTACGGTACCCCTACGAGGACAAGCGCGAGGCGACCAAAGCGGACCTTGCGAGGGCAGAGGAGATATTTACGATGGCTTAACGCCGCTTTTAACCACTGAATTTCGACTAACGAAAAAGGCAACCGTGTTTTGTACGGCTGCCTTTTTTATACGTTGCGTTTTCTTGAAGCCGATTAGTTTTCTGCGTTTTCGTCGGCGTTGTCTTTCACTACGACGGTTTCGATTACGTCGTCCGTTTCCCCGGGAATAACCACGTCCGGCTCGGCGTCGACAACCTCCTCGGGCTGCTCGCTCGCCGCCGCTTCGTCGGCTTTTGCTTCGCTCGCGTCAGAGCTCGTTTCGGTTTCCGCTTTTTTGCGCTTACCGAACAGACCGAAGCCGCGCTTTTTCTTCGTTTTTTCGGGTTCGGCGGTCGCCTGCGTTTTCACGTCGTCGTCCGCGTTCTTTGTTTTTTCGGGCTCGGCGGCAGGCTCGTCGGAAGTCGCGGTTTCAGCGTTCTGCGTCTCGTCCGCTTGCTTTTCGGCGTTAGCCTGACCTGCGGCTTCACTCAGGAACTCGCGCTTGAGTTTGCGCTCCACGGCAGGGGTGTAGAAGGTGATAAACACGTTTTGAATGGCGTCGAGAATCATGAAGATGCCCATCATGATAGAGCAGGCTTTGACGTCCTCGGGCGGCCACTTAATCAGGAATAAGCCGCCGGCGATAGTAAGCAGCGAGAGTACGAGCAAAATCCACCACACGGCGTTTTTAAATTGTTTGGTGGAAACGGCGGCGTGAAGCTTGAACGAGCCGTCAATCATCATCACCGCGCCGATAAACAGCGCGAGCAGCAGCACCGCGTCGTCGTTGCGCTTAATCAGCAGGAAAATGCCGGCGAACAGCGCGCACGCGCCGCCCAGCAGGAAGAAAAAGAACTTTGCCTGGCGCTTCTTGTCGAGCAGAGCTATGAGGATTAGCACCACGCCGAAAACAATCGTTATGATGCTTATGGTCAAAACGGCTGTGGGCAGAGCGTCGCCCGGGAACGCTATTAGGCATATACCGGCAGCAAGGAACAGCAGGGCAAACAGCAAAACGCCCCAGCTATATGATGCGACCGACTTGAAAAATTTGTTCATCGTAACCTCCGAATTCGGTATCTTCGATATTATATCAGCGTTAAACGTTTTTGTCAACCGCCGCGGCAAAATATTTCGCGCCGCGCGCAACCGTCATATAATCTTATGCCGGTTAATTCGCTGCGGTGCGTTCGCAATCCGCACGGGGTCAGCGACGGAAGTCCGTTCCGCGCAGCATGGTTTTGCGATAGGCGGAAGGGGTGAGCCCCGTTACCTGCTTGAAGCGAACGAAGAAGTTTGTTGGGTCGGAAAAGCCGCACCTTATTCCCGTTTCCGTGACGGACAAGTCCTCGCCCAGCATCTTGCAGGCGACGGACACGCGGTATCGGATGAGGTAGCGGATGGGCGAAATGCCGGTGTGCCGCCGAAAAAGCGTGACCAGATAGCATCTGTCGACATGCGCGACTCGAGCCAAATCGTCGAGAGTCACCGCGCGCATATAGTTTTCGGCAATGTAATCGGTGACCGCCTTCACCGCGGGGTTTACCTTAATCCGAGTTTCACGGCAAGGCGAAGGCAATGCGACGGCAATCGCGTCAAGGAGCTCATAGCACGCCGACAGCATTTTCAGCGAGGCGAACTTGTCCTTTTCGGGCGCGAGCTCGGTAAGCCTGATAAAGGCTTTTTCCACGAGCGTGGTTTCGTCTAAAAAAATCACGGGGTTGTCGTCGGTAAGGTTTATCGAGCGCAAAAACCGCTCGAAGCCGTCGCCGTTAAAGCACGCCCAATAGTAGGAGTAGGGGTCGTGTTCGTCGGACTTGTAGTAGTGGTAGCGTTGCTTCGGCAGAAGAAACAACGCGCCGCGCCCCAGCTTGTACAGCACGTCGCCCACAAAGAACTCGCCCTTGCCGCGGCAAACGTACTGAATACAGTAGTCGTACCGCTTGTCGGTGGTGTAGTATTGATAAGGCTGGTCGGCGAGCAGTCCGACGTGGCTCAAAATCACGTTGGAAAACTCCAGCGTGTCCACGTCCTCGGAAATCTTATCCACCGCAATCGGCTTGTTTTTCATCTCGTCCATGCCGCAATTATACCCCGAAGTCGCCGCTCCCGTCAATCGAAATCACAATATAATTAAGTTTTACGCAAAAATAGCCTATTGATTTTACATGAAAAACGTAATATAATATAGCTATCATAGCTTCGGCACGCGCCGAAAAGGAAAAACGGATGAAAAAAGCGAGAATCGGAATAATAGGGCTCGGTCAGCGCGGCAGCGGACTTACGGACACGCTGCTCGCAATCGACAGGGCGGACATAACGTATGTGTGCGACCTCTATAACGACAGGGTGAAGAGCGAAATCGAAAAGGTTGAGAAAAAGCGCGGAGCTTCGCCGAAAGGTACGAGCGATTACCGCGACGTGCTCTCGTCGGAAGAAGTGGACGCGGTGCTTATTTCCACGAGCTGGGCGATGCACGTTCCGATTGCCGTCGCCGCGATGAAAGCCGGCAAGGCGGTTGCGCTGGAAGTGGGCGGAGCCTACGACGTAAACGACTGTTATCGGCTGGTGGCGACGTGGGAAGAAACGCGCGTGCCGTTCATGTTTATGGAAAACTGCTGCTTCGACAGGTTCGAGATGCTGGTCGCCTCGCTCGTCCGCAACGGCGTGCTGGGCGAAATCGTGCACTGCCACGGCGCGTACAGTCACGACCTCCGCGACGAAATACTCGGCGGCAACGTCAACCGCCACTACCGCCTCCAAAACTACCTCAACCGCAACTGCGAGAATTACCCCACGCACGAGCTGGGACCGATAGCAAAAATTCTTGGCATAAACCGCGGCAACCGCATGGTAACGCTGTCGTCGTTCGCGTCGAAAGCGGTGGGGCTAACCGAGTTTTCCTATTCGGACAAAAACCCCGATTCCGCTCTCAGGGGCGCGAAATTCCGTCAGGGCGACGTAGTGACCACCGTCATTACCTGCGCCGGCGGCGAAACGATAACGCTCACGCTCAACACAACGTTGCCGGGCTACTATTCGCGCGAGTTCACCGTGCGCGGCACCAAAGGCACCTGCAATCAGGAAGCGAACATGATTATTCTCGACGACGGCTCTGGGCATAAGTATTGGGAGCCGCATCTCACAATCGGGCACTTTATCAACAACGCCGACAATTATAAGGAGTATTTGCCTGGCGAGTGGCGCGACATCACCGACGAACAGCTGAAGCTCGGTCACGGCGGCATGGACTTCATCGAGTTCGAGAAGTTTGTTTCCGCGTTGCTCGACGGCGAAGAAATGCCAATCGACGTGTACGACGCGGCGGCATGGATGGCGGTTTCCGCGCTGTCCGAGCAGTCGATAGCTCTTGGCGGCGCACCCGTGGCGTTTCCCGACTTCACGGGCGGCGCGTGGGTGACGAGAAAACCCAAGGACGTCGCCGAATATCCCGTGATAAAACGCGATTGACGGCGTAACGGTGCAATAAGCGAAAAGAAAACGGCTAAAAACAGGGGGCAACGTTTTCAAGACTTTTCAGGGGAACTTATATTACAAACACAAATAAAATAGTGACGCCGTCGTCTTCAAGTATTCCGACGGCGGCGTACAGCCTTTCGTTCCCGACCTTACGGAATCCGGGCAAGGCATGGATTTAATTACCGACTTGTTTGTAAGAACGCTTAAAAGCATATACAAAAAATAATCTTCGTGATAGCAATATAGACCGATACGTCGGTTATCGGCTTCTCAAACGGTTTATTCGTTTCAGCTCCCGAAGAAGGAGAGAAGGTCGGTAAAATATTCTTTTGCGACGGCGTCGTTCGAGCCGTAAATTTCGTGCTTCGCGCCCTCGTAAAGCTTGCATTCGCACGAACGCAGACGCGCGGCAAGTTCGAGTTGCGGCTTACGCTCGACGACGTTATCGAGTCCTGCGATGGCGATAAAAACTTTCGCCTTAATCTTTTCGGGTTCGCCGCGTTTGAGGATTTTCTTTTTTACTCTCAGTGAATTGTTCACCCAGCCGTAAGTGCACGAATAGTTTTGGTAGTCGGGATTCGCGCGCTTGATTGCGTTATATTCGTCAAATCGCGCCTCGGAAGTCTTTGCCGAGTCCGAAAAGCTCTCGTCGCCGGGGTAGGCTTTCGACACGAACGCACGCTTTTTGCTCTTGCCGAACGCGATTGCGACGCGCGTTATCATTCTTCCGCACCAAGCCGGTATGCCGCCCGTGCTCGGCATAATCATAGGCGAGGAGAGGAATACCTTTTTGAACGCGTCGGGGCGATTTTCGAGATACAGCAGCCCGATTGCGCACCCCATCGAGTGAGCGAGAAGGTACTGCTCGTTTTGCCGTTCGGCTTTTACAAGCTCCGCGAACAAGCCGAAGTCGCGGACGTACTCGTCGAAGCTGTCAATATGCGTCAGCGTTTTGTCCGCTACGCTTCGGTACGACAACGCGTGTCCGCGGTGCTCGATAATGTAAACGTCATAACCGGCGTTAAGAAGGTAATAAGCCGTTTCGTGCCATTTTTCCGCCGACTCGGTAAAGCCGTGCGAGATAATCACCGTTGCCGCCGAGGAGTCGGCAAGGTAGCGGACGTAGTGCAGGGGTTTACCGTCGTAACCGGCAACGTAGCCGTCGTAACGCCGCGCGTTGATATACGGCATGACGCGCGTCTGCATTTCTTCGGCGTAGTTCGCCTCGTCCGCGAAAATCTTGTCAAGCTCGTCCATGCTTTACTCCTCGCTCCGTTCTTCCTTGTCGCCGATTGACTCGTTGTCCGTGCTCGCCGTAACGCTCGCTTCCGCTCCGTTTTCGTCGGCGCACGGCAAGCCTGCGGCTTCGAGGTCGCTTGTCGCCGTCTCCGCGGAAATTTTGCCCATAATCATCTTTTCGTTATAGAGGAAGAACAGCGCCGCGCCGATTACGCAGAACACGGTTGCGACTATCGCGGTCGCGCGATAGGAAAACTCGCTGCCCGACACTGTCATGGACGTAAAGACGAGCAGTGAAATCGCCTGACCCATTTTCATGGCAAAGGTGCGGGCGGCGAAGAACATTCCGCTGCGTTGTTCGCCCGATTCGCGCGCGTCCGACTCGGCGATGTCGGCAACTACCGCTTGCGGCAGAATGCCGAGGATTGCCATCGGCACGCCGGCCACCACGGCTATGATATAGCCCCACGCCATGCCCTCGCCGCAGAACACGGTAATCAGAAAGACCGCCGCGTAAGCGAAGAAGCCCGTGATAATCAGTTTCTTTTTGCCGAACTTCGGCGCGAGCTTGTTGACGGCAGGGTACAGGCACAGACTGACCGCCGTCATGATAACGGTGAGAATAAACGAATTGCTCTCGTCCGCGTGCATCAGCCGCGTGATATAGAACGCAAGTCCCGTCTGGAACAGCGTTACGGCGAAGAAATAAATGACGTCCGAGTATACGAAGCGACGGAACTGACCGTTCTTGAATGACTTAAAGAGCGACGAGAAAGCCTTGGTTTTGACGGGCTCCGACGAGATATACTCGCGCTCCTTGATTAAAAACGACGGTACTAGCATCGCGATTGCGGCGATTGCCGCGAGTATCGCTATCGCTATTCTGACCGCGCTCGCCCGACCGACGGCGGACTCGAAAAGCCCTGCGAGATTAGGCAAAAGGTACGCCACCGAAAAACCGGCGATATATGTGAACGAAATGTAGGTGGACACGTTTATGCGGTTTTTCTGCGTGTCGCCGAGCTCCGCAATCAGCGCGTTGTACGGCGTGCAGTAGATGGTCATAAATAGATAGAACAGCATGAGCGTGACGAAAAGTATCGCGTCGTTTGCAATCACGCTGCCCGTCTGCGGAAGAGCGAAAACGCCCACGGTTATCGCCGCGAACGGCACGGCAATCACCTTCATGAACGGTATTCTGCGGCCGCCCTTGAAATTGCTTCCGTCCGACCAGCCTGCAATCAACGGGTCCGTTACCGCGTCGAAAATTCGCCCGACGGCGGTGATGATGCCGAACAGAGTAAGCCCCAAAAACAGCGGCTGGGTGCTGATGTTCGACGAGAAAGCCGCGTTTTCGCCGGTGTAGTAGTACACCATCCAACTGCTGATAATGCCGGATAGCAGGCTCCAGCCGAACTGCCCGACGGCAAAAATCCACAGTACCTTGTTCGTTATTTTTTTCATAACGCTCCCTACGATTAAAAATAGTTTTGTCGCTTATAGTATACCTAAGTTTTTCGACGATGTCAACAATTGAATACCGCGCTCGTCGGCTTTCGCGCCCGTTCGCCGCTAATTCGGGCTGCCCGTAAGCTCCGCGACGGAAGAGGGGAGCGGTCGGTCGCTGATAATCGCCGTAAGCTCGTCTGCCGAGCAGAGCCGATGATAATACGTCTTGCCGATTTTCTCGTGGGCGCACAGCAGCACGCGCTTTTTCGCGCGTAACATCATCGCTCTCCTCACGACGTCCTCTTCGACGGAAATGTCCGTCGCTTCGCCCGTTTCCGTCAGCCCCCGACAGGAAAAGAACGCGATGTCGGCGTTGTAACACGAGATAGTGTTCAGCGCGTCCTGCCCCGACAGCGTGCGCAGCGTGGGAATAAGACTGCCGCCCGTGGAAATCGCCGGCACGCCGAACCTGTCCAGCTCGACGAGTGCGCTCAGCCCGTTCGTGAGCACGCGCACGTTACGCTTCCCGGCTATGTACGGCACGAGCTTCAGCGACGAGGACGAACCGTCCAGCATAATCAGCGAATCGTCGGAAAGAAGCTTCGCCGCTTCCTCCGCCATGATTTCTTTTTCGCGCAGGTTTTCGTACTCGCGGAGCGCAAACGGGATTTTCGAGCCGGCAGAGTCCGCAGTGAACACCGCGCCGCCGTGAGTGCGCCTCAGATACCCTTGCCTTTCAAGCTCCGCGAGGCTGCGCCGCACCGACGGCTCGCTCGAATACAGCCTTACGGCAAGCTCCTTGACCGTCACCTTTTTTTCTGCAATCAGTATTTTCAGTATTTCCGTTTCGCGTTCGCGCATGATTTTCATCCTCCGTTAGCCCGCGGCTTTTATCGTTATGACGATTATACCGCGGCTTTGCCGCCGCCGTCAATCGAATGTTGAGCGTTTGAGCGATTTTTGGCGGTAATTTTATCAATATTGTGAGCGAATGATTATTTTTGGCGGCGAATATTGACTATTTTGCACGTTTGCGGTATTATAATGCGGTAGCCGCGGAGATAATCCGCGTAAACGATAAAAAGCTGAGAGGCGACGAATGATAGCAAAATTACAGGCGCACAGGGGAGTAAGCACGGACTATCCCGAGAACACGCTCGCGGCGTTCAACGCGGCGGCAGACGAGGGATACGCGATAGTGGAGTGCGACCCCAAGTACACGTCGGACGGCGTGATAGTAATGCACCACGACCGCACTACCGGGCGCACGGGCAGAAACGCGGACGGAAGCGCCGCTCCCGACGTGCCCGTTTCCGATTTGACGTTCGACGAGCTCCGCAAGCTCGACTTCGGATTGTGGAAAGACGAGAGGTTTCGCGGCGAAAAAGCCCCCACTCTTTCAGAAACGCTGGAGTTTTCGACTGCTCGCCGCATGCCGATAAAGCTCGACAACGTGTGGCAGGGCTTCCCCGAGAACATCAAGGAAAAGCTGTTTTCGGAGCTTCGCGCGAGCGGCGCGGATGTGGGAATAACCTGCAATACGCCCGAGTACGTCCGTTACGCCGTAGAGCATACGATGCGCGGCGCCATCCACTACGACGGCGCGCTCGACGAGGCGTCGCTTGCGGCGGTCAGGGCTAGTGCCGGCAATCGCGAGCTTTACGTCTGGGTGTGCTACGACAATGAGCTCACGGGCTGGTTCAAGGGAGAAAAGGCTTCGGCGGAGGTCTGCGCCGGGGCAAAACGCTACGGCAAGCTCGGCGTGTGGATTCTCTCGCGCGAGGACGAGCGCAAACGAGCGGAGGCGTTCGGCGCGGAAATAATCGAAACGACCGGCAGCCTTAAACCGTAAAAAGGCTGAAATCCAAGGAAATCGTAAAGGAGATTGAATATATGAAAACCACGGCAGTAAGACTGTACGGCGCGAACGATTTGAGAATAGAAACGTTCGAGCTTCCCGAAATAACCGACGACGAAATACTGATGCGAGTAGTCACGGATTCGCAGTGCGCGTCCACCTACAAGGCGGTCAAGCAGGGCACGGCGCACAAGCGCGTTCCCCCGGACATCGCCGAGCACCCCGTGATTATCGGTCACGAAATGTGCGGCGAAATCGTCAAAGTCGGCAAGAACGTGACGGGCTGGAAAGAGGGACAGCACGCGGTGATTCAGCCTGCGCTCAAGCTCGAGAGCGGCTATGACCCCGGCTATTCCTACCGCTATATCGGAGGCTGCTCGACCTATGTGGTCGTGCCCAAAATCGTGCTCGACCGCGGCTGCCTCGTCCACTACGAGGGCGACGGCTTTTTCGAGGGCTCGCTCGTCGAGTCGCTGGGCTGCGTGCTCCGCGGTTACAAGGGGCTTTACCATACCGACTACGAAACGTACACGCGCTATGACGGCGCGAAAAAAGGCGGCAAAATCGCGATTCTCGGCGGAGCCGGTCCGATGGGCATAGGCACTGCCGAGCTCGCCCCCGGATATGGCAACGCTTCGCTTGCCGTCGTCACCGACGTAAACGCGGAACGTCTTGCCTACGCCGCGAAAAAATGCTCGCCCGAAGCTGCGGCAAAACGCGGCACAAAGCTTGTGTACGTCAACACCTCAGATATGTCCGACCCCGAAGCGGAGCTCATAAAGATGTCGGACGGCGGCTTCGACGACGTATTCGTAATGGTGCCTATTCCCGCGCTGTTCACGATGGCGGAGCGCATTTGCCGCGAGGACGGCTGCATCAACTTCTTCGCAGGTCCTGCCGTGCATCACATCGACGGCGCGATTAACCTTTACAGAATACACTACGACGGAATCCACGTCGTGGGTACCGCCGGCAGTATTCCCGAGGACACCGTGGACACGATTAAGCTTCTGGAAAACAAGACGGTCAACGGCGGCGCGCTGGTGTCGCACATTCTGGGACTTAGGGCGGTACCCGAAACCATCTTTGCGATGGAACGTCCGTCGGGGCTCAAAAAGGTTTGCTACCCGTCGCTCGATTTGCCGCTCGTTGCGCTCGAGGACTTTGAAAAATTAGGCGAAACCGACCCCATGTACGCCGAGCTTCACCGCCTCGTCCGAAAACACGACGGACTGTGGAACGCCGAAGCCGAGCGTTACCTTTTGGCTCACGCGCCCAAGCTCGAGAACTGACTGCGAGCGAGAGAGGACGGTATGAAAATAATCACATTGACGTTGTGCCCGGCGTTCGACCTGCATTGCTTTACGCGCGGCTTCAAGCCGTTTCACGAAAATTCCGCCGATATAACCGCGTTCGACGCAGGCGGCAAGGGCGTAAACATTTCCCGTGCGCTGAGCGCGGTCGGCACGGACAATCTGGCGATAGTGGCGGTGGGAGCGGACAACGGCGCGGAGTTTCTGAAAAGGCTGGACGCGGACGGCGTGAAGTACGAAAAAATCGAAGTGCCCGGCAGAATCCGCGAGAATATAACCGTGCACACCGACGACGCGCCCGAAACGCGAATAAGCTTCAAGGGCTTTTCGGTGGACGGCGGCTTTACAAAGCGCGTGCGCGAAGTCGTGCTTGAAAACGCCGAGCAGGGAGCGGTCGTCACGTTTACCGGGCGGCTTCCGGACGGCGCGGACAAAAAAGAAATAATCGCGCTTATACACGAGCTGAAAGACAAGGGGATAAAGAGCGTTATCGACTCCAAGTCGTTTACGCTTGCCGACCTCATCGAAGCCGAGCCGTGGCTGATAAAGCCCAACGAGGAGGAAATCGCGGACTACGCTCGCGTCGAAGTCGGCGGCGCGGAGAGCGCGGCGAAAATCGCGACGGAGCTATACGAAAAAGGCATCGAAAACGTGATGATAAGCCTGGGCGGCAAGGGCGCGGTGCTCGCCTGCCGCGACGGAGCGTTCGCAGCCAATGCTCCCGAGGTCAAAGTTGCGTCGACGATAGGCGCCGGCGACAGCTCGATTGCAGGCTTTATCGCGGCTTTCGCGAGGGGAGAAAGCCCCTCCGAATCGCTGCGCAACGCCATGATTTACGGCACTGCCGCATGTATGCGCGAGGGCACGCTTCCGCCCGAAAAATCCGACCTTGCCGAAATCGCGAAACACGCCGCGGTGCGCAGAGTGGAGTAGCATGCCGTATGCAAGCCGCGACTTTACACACGATAATAGAAAGATTAAAGGGTATTTAAGCCGTATGAAGAAGAAAAACGCCCTCCGCTTAGGAGAGTGTTTTTTCTTTGCGGAAAGCCGCGGTTACATTTTTGAAATTTTTTCTATGCGCGAGTACGCGTCGGCAACGAACGCGTCGGGCTCGACTCCCGGGTACGGGTGGGAGGAAACCTCCAGCATCAGCGAGCCGCGATAATCGTATTCGTCAAGCTTGCGCATCATGCGCGCGTAGTCGATATTGCCGTCGAAGGGCAGAACGTGCATGTCTGGGTCGCCCATCGGGTTGTTCTTGTCCCTGCCGAGGTTGTCGTGAATGTGAGTGAACGCCATGCGCGAGCGGAAAATATCTGGGAAGCACACCGTTTCGGTATAGCAGTGCTCGTGACCGCAGTCGTAGCAGAACTTCACGTTGTCCGCGTCCTCGTACCTGTCGACGAAGTAGGCGACGTTCCCTACTTTTCGTAGGTTTTCAAACGCGACGACGACATTCTTTTTCGCGGCGTATTCGACCAGCTCGTCGTAGCGTTTTAAGCCCTCGTCGCAAATCTCGGGAGCCTTCCAACCGCTGCTTATATGCGCGACGATAGCGCCGATGCCCGTCGCCGCAGCCGAGTCTACGGACTGAATCATGCCGCAGTAAATTCCCTTAAAGTCGTCGCCGGGCAGCCACATATTGTTTATGCCGCCGAACGGCGCGTGAATAAACTCAAGACCGAGCCCCAGCCGCGAGCACTTGTTCGCTATCTTTTCGACGGTTTCAATGTCGTACCGCCCGGTAAAGGTGCTCTCGAATCCGCAAGCCGCAATGCGGTCAAGCGAAACGAGGCTGTCCTCGCCGTCGATACACTCCGCGATGATACCCTTTTTTCTCTTCATAATTATTAAGCTCCGTGTGCGGCGTTTTAGGTAATGGTACTCCCGAGCAGAATCGAACTGCTAACTGCCCCTTAGGAGGGGGCTGTTATATCCGTTTAACTACGGAAGCACGGACATGCGAGAGGAGAAGCGCCGCGCTTGCCCTCACGCACAAGTAGATTAACACAATCGGAATAAAAAGTCAAGCGACGGCGAGAGATTTTAGCATATCCGCGCGGAATTATAAAAAGCGACGGCGAAAAAACTCGCAGCCGCTTGTAGTTATATACGCTTGAGCTTTTACTAAATCGAAATCAACGCTAACGCCATCAGAAAGGCGAGCACGGCGCACACCGTTCCGAAAAAGAACTCTTTCGGAGTGTGCCGCGACAGCTTAACCGAAGCCCACGCCGACAAGCCGAACAGCGCGGCGCAGGGAATAATGCACCAAAGCCCCACGACGTAGCACAGGAACACAAGCGGTCCAGCGGTGCCGCACGCGTGACCGCTGGCTCTCACTCCGAACAGATTGAACACGATGAGCAGCGACACGGAGAAGAAGTAGGTCGCGCACATCAGAGTCACCTCGTCGCCGAGATTCCACAGCGCCGCGAGAACGAACGCAACGGTGTAGCCCACCGCGCTGAACGCAAACGCCATAACGCGCTGAGCGTTCCGTCCGCGGATTTTACGCGGCAGCAACATCGACAGCGGATAGGACAGAAGCGGAAATACCCCGATTCCGAGAACGGGCACCGCCACGCTGCCAGCGGCGGAAAATGCCTCGCGCCGAGCGAAATACAACGTCGCTATCAGCGCGAAAAACAACAGCGTCGGCAGCGTCAGTACGCGCACTATCCGAGCAAAAACTATCGCCGCGCTCTTGGACTTTTGCGGCTTTATTTCTTCCGCACCGTCCGTTTTCGCAATCGCCGCGCGGTTTTTTATAAATTCGTTATCCATACTTGACCTCCTTGTTATCTAGTTTTCAATACTAGTATATATATTTTGCTCAAATATGTCAACCGTTTTTACCCGGCTTCTCGTAATTTTTAAAATTATTTAGAAAAAGCCGAGGCGGCAAAAGCGGCAAATGCTCGCAAGCGGTTGCAAAAAACCGTCACGCGTGCTATAATATGGTAAAATATAAATAGGGAGGCAAATCGGAGGAAAAGATGAAGCTACTGATGGCGATAATATCAAAGGACGACAAATCCGAAGCGGAGCGCGCGTTGACGAAAGAGGGGTTCATGCTGACGGAGATGGGCTCGATGGGCGGCTTTTTGAGAAAGAAGAGCGTCACGCTGCTTATCGGTACGACCGAGGACAAGGTGAAGCGCGCCAAGGAAATACTGAAAAAAACCGCCGGCAGGCGAGTAATCGGCATCGGCAATTCTACGGCTAACATAAGCAGCGGTTTGGCGCACAACGCCGAAACGGTGGGCGGAGTGCCGGTCGAATCGGAAATCGGCGGCTGTACGATTTTCGAGCTGAACGCCGACAAGATGACAAAGTACTGAAAAACGCGCCGATAGGGTGCTATTATTGCAAGGTATATTGCAAAACGTACTTTATGTTTGTAAAAATGTTGCAAAATGCGATTAAAAGCGGTATTATTAAAGAAAAAGACTAGCGGAGGCAAACAATGAAATTACCGTTCAAAGTAGATTTAAGCGATAAGGTGGCGGTTGTGACGGGCGGCGGCGGAGTGCTGATGTCGGCGTTCGGCGAAGCGCTGGTAAAGTCGGGCGCAAAGGTAGCGTTCCTCGACATCAACGAGCAAGCGGTCAAAAAGGTAGTCGAGGGCTTGGGCGACAACGCTATGGCGGTCAAGTGTAACTGCCTGGATAAGGCGGACATCGCGCGCGCGAAAGCGGAAGTCAACGCGCGTTTCGGAAAGGTTAATTTCCTTATAAACGGCGCCGGCGGCAACAATCCGAAAGCTACTTGCGACAACGAAACGATGACTCCCGACCTTACCGGAGTAAAAGACTTCTTTGCTTTGGACGAGAGCGGTCTTAAATTCGTGTTCGACCTTAACATAACCTCGGCGTTTCTGGTCACGCAGGTTTTTGCCGAGGACATGGTAAAGACGGGCGGCAACATCATCAACATCTCGTCGATGAACGCGTTCCGTCCGCTCACCAAGATTCCGGCTTACAGCGCGGCAAAAGCAGGCGTCAGCAACTTCACGCAGTGGCTCGCGGTGCACTTCGCGCCCTGCAAGATTCGCTGCAACGCGATTGCTCCCGGCTTCTTCGTGACCAATCAGAACCGAGCGTTGCTGTTTAACGACGACGGCACGCCCACCGCGCGCACGGGCAAAATCCTGAACGCAACGCCTATGAAGAAATTCGGCGAAGTAGACGACCTTATCGGCACGCTTTTGTGGCTTTCCAGCGACGAAGCTTCGGGCTTTGTTACCGGCAGCGTGATCGCCGTCGACGGCGGTTTCGCAGCATACAGCGGCGTGTAATAAATAAAGTCCCACGCGATTACCGCAGAAAATTTTACGGGCGAAAAGTGGCGCGGCGGCATGGCGACCGAGGGAACCGGTAAAGCGGTTTCCGCGGATTTGGGTCAGACGTTCAAAATTTCCCCCGGCGTTATTATTGCGAAAAAGTCTACGTTTGCCGTTTGCGACATAAAGGGTAGCGGCGAGGTGCGACACGTTTGGGTGACTTGCGCGCCGATCGGGTTTCAAGGCATCGTCGCAGAGTTTTTTTACGACGGCGCGGATTTTTCGTCCGTCAGTATGCCGCTCGGTAAATTGTTCGCGATCGGCGGCGTTCGTATACTTAAAGAAAATAACCGACGTAAAAAATTACTACAAACAAGGAGAATAAAATCATGACCGATATGGAAAAAATCGCGGCGGCGAAAATCGTCCCCGTGGTTAAACTCGAGAGAGTAGAAGATACCGAAGGAGTACTCGGCGCGCTGGAAAGAGGCGGCATACCCACCGCGGAAATCACGTTCCGCACCGCTTGCGCCGCCGAAGCAATCAAGTACGCGAGCGAGCATTTTCCCGAAATGATTGTGGGAGCCGGCACCGTGGTCAACGTCAGACAAGCCGAGCAGGCGGTTTACGCCGGCGCGGAGTTTATCGTCGGACCCGGCTGGTCGGATTCGGTAGCGGAGTTCTGCGAGGCTTCGTCGGTGCCGTACCTTCCCGGCTGCGTAACCCCCACGGAAATCATTCGCGCGCTCGACAAGGGCATAAACATAGTCAAATTCTTCCCGGCTTCGGTTTACGGCGGCTTGAAGGCGATAAAGGCTCTCGCCGCGCCGTTCGTGGGCGTCAGGTTCGTTCCGACCGGCGGCGTGAACGCGCTTAACCTCGCCGAATACCTTGCCTGCGACAAGATTTACGCGGTAGGCGGCAGCTGGATGGTCGACGGCAAGCTCGTCGCGGAAAAACGCTTCGACGAAATCGAGCGCCTCTCTCGCGAAGCGGCTGCAATCGCCGCCACCGTGCGCCCGTAGGGGAGTTATATTCGGCTTCGCCGAGTGATATTTCGCCATATAACATAAGGAATAGGAAAAACGGAAACGATTTATTGTCGCTTCCGTTTTTTTAATGCGTGCGTTTTAGGCGTGCGTTTTTGCATAGCAAAAATATCACTTATTCATTTCCGTTCGAGTCGCCCGAGCCCGGGGAACGCCCGAAAAACATCTTATAGCTGCGGTAGAATGTGGTGTAGTCCTCGAAGCCGCTCATGACGTAAGCCTTTGTGGGGCGAACGCCGCCCTGAATGAGATTGTGCGCGTACATGACCTTTTTATTGCGGACGTATTGCATTATGCTTATCTTCATCGCCTTTTTGAAGGAGTGGTAGAGCGTGGACTTAGAAACGTAAAGGTCGGCTGCCATTTGTTCGAGCGAAGTTATGCTCGTCAGATTTTCGCGGATATATCTCATGACGCGCGAGTTGAACTCGTCGAGGTACTTGAATTCGTCGCGGTTGCTTTCGGCGTCGGTCATGCAAATCAGCATCATGTTTTCGGTGAGCAGAGCGCGCTCGACAACCTTGTAATCGCGCTCGTCGAGAGTGCGGCGGTACTCGATAATCCGCTGAAAATTCTTGGTAATCTGCGAAGCCGCGCCCAGGTGAAAGAACTCGCCCTTGGAAAAAGCGCGCGTAACGAGGTCGTTCGGCAGATAATCTGCGGACACGTTGAACACGCAGCGCGAATAATTGGTATCGTCTTTTAGAATCATGTAATGATATTTCGACGGCTTTATCAGCAGCAAATCGAAGGGCGCAAGCTGATACTTGCGGCTCTCGACTACATACTCGCCCTGCACGTCGAACATAAAAAGTATCTCGGCAGAGTCGTGGAAGTGCTTTGCAAACTGATTCGCCTTGCAACGCTCGTTCATCGAGTAGCTGCTGTAGCAGCCGCCCTGAAGCTGAACGTGCATCGATAATTCGCCCATTTGAGGTTCTCCTTGCGCTATTGCTCGGGCGTGACTACCCGACGCGATTATAGTATAGCACACAAATGCTAAAATTGCAAACTATTTTGATTTTTTTTGATATTGTTTTAATAAATTTACTGTGATATACTGTATCTAACAAGGTATGCCGAAAATAAGGGCATACTATGCACTAAGGACCGGAGGAGAAGCATGAAATTCGGTGCACAGCTTTATTCGCTCAGGAATTTTATAAAGACCGAGAGCGACATAGACGAAACGTTTGGGAAAATCAAAGCGATGGGTTACGACAACGTTCAGTTTTCGGGCGCGGACTTTAACGCGGAATCGCTGAAGAAAACTATCGACAAATACGATTTGCCGGTAAACCTCACGCACATTCCCGCGCAGAGGCTGCTTGAGGATACGGACAAGGTTATCGAGGAGCACAAGATAATCGGTTGCGACTATATCGGATTGGGAGCGATGCCGAACGCGTTCCCGTTCACCGGCGGACTGAAAGAAGTAGACGAGTTTATCGCGGATTTTGAGAAAGTCGCGAAGAAAATCAGCGACGCGGGACTTAAGTTTTCCTATCATCATCACGACTTCGAGTTCAGAAAACTCGAGAACGGTATGACGATTTTCGATTACATTGCCGAACGCGCCGAGCATTTTATGTTCACGCTCGACACCTATTGGCTGCAACGCGGCGGCGTGTCGATACTCGAGTACATAGACAAGATGAAGGGCAGAATCGACTGCGTGCACTTAAAGGATATGATGACCATAGCCGAGGGCGGACAGAAGTTCGCGCCGCTGGGCGTCGGCGTAATCAATTTCCGCGACGTGATACCGGCAATGGAAAAAGCCGGCGCGAAGTACGCGTTCGTTGAGCAGGATGACGCGGTGACCTATCCCGACCCGTTCGGACAAATGGCAATCAGCGCGGATTATCTCAAAGACGGAGGCTGGCTTAAATAATGATAAAGGTAACTCTCAGCGCGTTTGCAGACGAGGCGAGCAAGGACTTTAACGCTCAAATCGCCGCGCTCAAACGCAACGGCATATATAATATAGAACTGCGCGGCTTAGACGGCAAAAACGTTTCCGCGCTGACCGACGACGAAGCCAGGGCTTACGCAAAGACGCTCAAAGACAACGGCATAACCGTGTGGTCGCTCGGCAGCCCCTTAGGCAAAATCGATATTACCGAGCCGCGCGAAAAGCACGAAGAAATGCTGCGCAGACTTATGACGCTCGCAGATATTTTCGGCACGAAGCGCATCAGAATGTTCAGCTATTTCGTGGGCAGAGAGGACTATAAGAAGTACCGCGACGAGGTAATCGACAGACTGCGTGCCCTCGTAAAGATTGCCGACGGCTATATGCTGTGCCACGAGAACGAGTCGGCGATTTACGGCGCGACGGTAGATAACTGCGTCGACATCTACGACAACGTTGACGGCATTTACAGCGTGTTCGACTCCTCGAACTTCATTCAGTGGGACGAGAACATCGGCTACGCCTACGACAAACTGATAAAGCGCGCGGATTATATCCACGCCAAAGATTCGCGTTACAGCGACAAGCTGATTGTGCCGCTCGGCTACGGCGACGGCTTGTACGAAAAGATTTTCAAAAACCTCGAAAAGGACACCACCGTCACGCTCGAGCCGCACCTGTTCAAATTCGTGGGCTACAGCGACATCGACAAGAAAGAGCTCAAGGGCTTGTTCTCGTTTGAAAACAGCGACCAATCGTTCGACGCGGCGGTAAAGGCGCTCAAAGAAGTATTGACTAAAAGCGGTTACACCGAAGGAGAAAACGGAGCATGGATAAAGTAAGGTTCGGCGTTGTCGGTATCGGCAACATGGGAAGCAGCCATTGCAAATGGCTCAACGACGGCAAAAGCGTAAAGAACGGCGTACTCACCGCGGCTTGCGACATTAACCCCGAGAAAATAGAGAACATAAAGAAGCAGCTCACCGACGCTTCGGCGGTAACGTTCTTCGACGACGCCGAAAAAATGTTTGGTAGCGGTCTTATCGACGTCGCGATTATCGCGGTGCCGCACTACGACCACCCGGGGCTCGTGATAAAAGCTCTCGACGCAGGGCTCAACGTCATCTGCGAAAAGCCTGCCGGCGTGTACACCAAGCAGGTCAAGGAAATGAACGAGCGCGCGGCGAAGTCCGACAAGATTTTCGCGCTGATGTTCAATCAGCGTACCCGTCCGATTTTCCGCAAAATGCGCGAAATGGTCAAAGAGGGCGCGGTAGGCAACATAAAGCGTCTTAATTGGATAATCACCGATTGGTACCGCTCGCAGTCCTATTACGACAGCGGCAGCTGGCGCGCGACCTGGGCAGGCGAGGGCGGCGGCGTGCTGTTCAATCAGGCGCCCCACAACGTCGACTTGTTCCAATGGATTCCCGACATGATGCCCTCGAAAGTACGCGCGTTCTGCCACTTCGGCAAATGGCACGACATCGAAGTCGAGGACGACGTGACGGCATATTTCGAGTACCCGAACGGCGCAACCGGCGTGTTCATCACCACCACGGCGGACGCCCCCGGCTCCAACCGCTTTGAAATCGTGGGCGACGGCGGCGAACTTATCTTCGACGACGACAAGCTCGTATACAAAAAGCTCAAACAGAACGAGCGCGAGTTCAACAGAACCTGGACAAAGGGCTTCGGCTCGCCCGAATGGGAAAAAATCGACGTCGAAGTCGAGGACGACGGCGTAGAACAGCACGTCCGCGTAATAAACAACGTTGCCGACGCGGTACTCGGAATCGCTCCGCAGTTTATCGACGGCAAAGAGGGTATCAAAGGCGTTGAGCTTGCCGACGCAATGCTTCTGTCGACCTGGCTCGACAAGACCGTGGATTTGCCGTTCGACGACGACCTCTATTTCGAGGAACTAAAGAAACGCATAGCGACCTCGCGCCTCAAAACCGCGAAGGAAACCGTGCTCGACACCGCAGGCAGCTACGGCGAAAAGAAATAAAACCATTTATTAAAATGATGAATTAACGCTTCGCTTGCGAGGCGATAATGCCGCTACCGCGCAAATACGATTTCACGGCGCGGACGGCGATAAAGCGCGAAACCGCTTTTGAGAATATTAAGGAGGTAAACGATGAACAAAAAACTGAAAAGGATTCTGGCGTGTTTGATGTGCGTTTGCTCCGTAGGAGGGATTATGACCGGTTGCGGAGAAGACAAAATCGATTCACTCGGTGAATCGGACTACGGCACGGTGGCTTTGCCGAACTACAATTACGCAGACGTTGCGCAGGACGGAAACTACAACCGTAACCTGTTCTACCGCAACGACCTCGAGGTGAAGTACGGCGACCCGACTACCATCTACGTCGACGAGGGCGAATGGGCAGGCACGTTCTTCACGAGCGGCACCAGCACCGGCAAGTCGTACAACATCAGCATGTCGAAAAACTTTGTCGATTGGGAGCTCGCCGGCGACGGCTACACCCCGGCAAAGAACCATTTCGGCTACGACTGCTTCTGGGCGCCGCAGCTCATGTACGACAAGGACGCGCGCTGGGGCGACTATAACAAGGGAGAAGAGGGCGAGGAGGACAAGAAAGGCTTGTTCTTCATGTACTACTGCGCAAAAACCTCTCCCGAGTACGTCGGCTCGCTCAAAAAGAGCACCAACTACCTTGCGGTGGCGATTGCCACTCAGCCGGGCGGCCCGTACACCGAGTACGTCGGCACCAACCTCAACGGCACTCGCATGGACGCGTCCGTACCGCTCTTCAATATCGAATACATAAATCCCGCAAACCCCGACGCGCTGTGCACCACGCTGGACGACAACGCCGTTTCGGGCTGGGAACTTTACCGCGAAGGCCGTTCGTTTATCGACCCGGCGCCGTTTATCGACCCCGTTACCGGCGACAAGTACATGTTCTTCTGCCGTAACCGTTGCGCCGACACGACCAACGAGATTTGGGGCGTGAAGATGAAGGATTGGGTTACGCCCGATTACACCACGGTCACCCGTATAACCGCGTTCGGCTTCCTTACCGTCGAGGGCGCGGAGACCGGCGACAGAAACCAGGTTTACGACGTCAAGGGCTACACGCTGAAGATTGACGAAGGTCCGTTCGCATACTACAAGGACGGCACCTACTATATGACGTTCTCCATCGGCTCGACCAATGACAAGCTGTACCCCGTGGGTCAGGCGCTCGCGACTTCGCCTCTCGGTCCCTACACCAAGGTGCAGGGCGCGGACGGAGGCATAGTCTGCTCGCCCGGCAGCGATTGGGATATGAACTCGTCCGGTCACCACTCGTTTATCGAAGTGGGCGACGAGCTCTGGATTGTCTACCACAGCTATCCCGTCAGCAGCTCGGGTTCTATCGGCAACCGCGGTCAGGGCTTTGACCGCGTGTTCCTGCATGCCAACGAAAACGGCAAGATGGTGCTCCACGCAAACGGACCCACCAAGACGATTCAACCGCTTCCCGAGGTTGTCAGCGGCTATAAGAACATAGCTCCGCTCGCGACCGTCACCGCCGCAGGCGCGGCAGAGGGCAGCGACGCAAAATGGCTGAACGACAATCTGATTCTGATGCACGAGGGCGACTCGTTCCTCAACGACCGGATTCCCGAGTTCGAGGTAGAGGGCGACCATACCGTAATCACGCTCGACTTTAACGACTATGTGACCGCGCGTGCGATTATGGTGTACAACGCGTCCAACTTCATGTACACGTTTACCGGCGTCGAGAAAATCGAAATGATGTTCCGCGACAAGGACGGCAAGACCGGCATCGCGACCATCGATAACCTCGGCTTCTGCGTGAACGCGAACATCGTACCGCTCGACTTCATTTACAGCCCCGATGAGCTTGAGGATATCGACGAAACGTACTATACGATTCGTTCCGGCGGCGCGGCGATTGCCGAGTTTAACGAAATCAGCGTCAATAAAATCAGATTTACCATAAAGAAAGGTGAAAAGAGAGACGGACTTAAAGTGAACGAGATAGTCGTTCTCGGCAAGACCGCATAACGGAGGGAAAAATGAGAAAAAAGAGTTTTATTATCGTTTTGCTCGTCCTTGTGATGTCGTTATCGATTTTTGCCTGCGCCGGCGGCGGAAACCATAACGGCGGCAGCGGCGATTACAAGTTCGACGACTACACCGATTTTACGGGCGACGACACATCGCCCAAGCTCGAGCTGGACGAGGGCATGACGCTCGACGGCAAGCTCGACGAAACCGCGTGGGCGGAGGCGGACAACACCTTGACCGCGACGAGCCCGCACTCCACCGAGGAAGAGCCGCTGGTGATGAACGTCACCACGCACTTCGGCGAAAAAGCGCTTTACTTCGCGTTTGACGTTACCGACAACACGATTTTCGTCAACACGGGACGTCGTCAGTCGCGCAACACCGGCGTAGAGCTTTACCTGTCCTCAATCGACAACTTCACGTTCGGCAATGGCGCAATATCCGTTCGCGTCACGCCCGACGGCAAGGGCGGCGGACTTATCGGCTACTACGTCCCCAGCGGCAACGCCTGGAGCGAAACGACCGCAAAGGGCAAGTATGCCGCCGCAACCTATATCGATGGAGAAATAAACTCCAGAAATGGCGCAAAGGGCTACACCGTAGAGCTCGCGCTTTCCTATGACCTTATCGGCGGCAAGACGAACGCGGTTCAGTACACCGCATCGTTCATTCAGTCGCGCGTTCTCGAGCGTGACGAACGCCTTGACAACACCTTCCTTAAAGGCACGAGCTATCTCCAGCCCGGCAGCTGGATTGGCGTAACCGAGAACAGCATAATACGCGGCGACGAGAAGTATAACTTCCTCGACGAAAACTACGTCGTCACCGACGCGGACATGACTGTCGACGGCAAGCTCGACGACGCTAATTGGCAGACGCTCATCGCCGAGGGTAAGGGCAAGACCATAACCCACAAGGCTTCGGGCATCACGCTCACCACCTATGTGCACTTCGGCGAAAACGGCGTGTATATCGGTCTTGACAGCGACGCGAAAGAAGTTTGGTACAACGCGGAACGCGCAACCAAATACAACACCGGCGCTGAAGTCTTTATCAGCGCGCTCGGCAACACCGTGCTGTCCTCCGACACCGCGATCCAATTCCGCTTTGCGGTAGGCGGCAACTCGCTTCGTTACAGAGCTAATCCGAATGCCGTGTATCCGTATACCTCGTCCTACGTCCCGGCAAAAATCGCGGGCTCCGTCAAGAACGGCGGCGAATTCAACAAAGCCGTCGACACCGAGAACGGCTACAACGGCGTAGACGGCTGGCAGGGCGAAATCTTTGTTCCCTGGTCGGCGTTCGGCGCTACCACTCCCGAGCAGAAATCGCAAATCGCCGTTTACAACAACCTGTACCTCAGCAAGGGCGACACGGCGTACAATAACGATACCGAGGCGAGAGCGGACGGCTGGTCTTATCTGGCGCCTGCAGAGCAGAAAGTGTGGGGCAACGGCTCCGCCGAAGTAAATCCGCAAAAGTCCTTCTTCCGCTTCACCAAAAATGACGGCTTCGTGTTCTGCGGAGTAGAGGTTCCCGACGCGGTAATGCTTAAAAACGCCGACGGTACTTTCACCGCAACGCTCAGCCCGAGATATATCGACGCGGTCACTTCCTCGGCGTTCACCACCGAAACCAAAGAGATTGTCGGCGGCACGTTCGGCGTTCCCGGCGTTCCCGAAATTACGGCAGACGCGTTCACGCAAAATGAGGACGGCAGTTTCACCATGACCGTTTCCGAAGACGCTGCGAAAAAGCTCATAGGCGGCAAGCAGGCTGTATTCAGGACTGACGACATAGAGGCTTACTTCAACATCGAATACATCGACATCGATTCCTCGAGGTTTGACGCCGGCAGAGTAAAGGCGTATATCAACTTCAACGGCGGCATCGACAATATTATCGGCGACGGCACGACGTTTGTCGGACGCGGCACGCCCGAGCTCGTCAAGTACGGCACCGGCTCCGCAATCAACGGCTACTACGCAGCCAACATGAAGAAAGGCTCCGTCAAGCTCAACGAAACCGTGGGCACGGGTAGCTTCACGATGTCGGCTATGGTCAACGGCGACGACATCAAGAATTATATCAAGAGCGAAACCGTGGGCGGCTACGCGTTCGTAATTTTCGGCACGGGCAACGTCGACGGCAACAACGGCTTCTCGCTGAGAGTGCGCAAAGACACGCTTCAAGTTAAGTTCCTCGGTCAGCGCAACCAGCACGACGCGGTGCTCATGAACGTGAGCGGCTGGCAGCGTTGGACGTTCCTTGTCGACCGTGAAACCGCCGGCAAGCTTACCTACACGCTTTACCTCGACAACAACAAGGTTATCGAAAAGACAATCAGCCTCGCGTCCGACGTTTCGCTCGACGTAGAGGGCTATAACACCATCGGTATCGGCGCACCGGGCTGCAACCTCGACGGCGACGGCACGGGCGGCGGCTATACCGACAAATCTATCGGACTCGATGAATACGTCTACATGGCAGGCACTTTCGACTTCAAAGACATGCTCGACATGATTGCATGGGCGAACGAAGCGAACGCCAAGTACGCGTTCTCGACCGACAACGTAGTATTCGACTTCAACGACGTGACCGAGAGCGGCTACGCTCAGCAGCTGAGAGTAGTGGCTTACCCCGAGGACGGCAGCGCATCCGTCAACGTGACCGACGTAACTTTCGGCGCGGAGATTGCCGACTACATTACGAGAGCAGAGGGCGCAGATTACTTCACGCTTTCCATTCCTGCCGACAAGGCAGACGAATTCAGGGCGGGAGTCAGGGCGACCTACACCTACAAGGGCGTGACCAGAACGTTCACCGTCAAGTACATCGCGCTCGAAAAGCTATACCTCGACGTTACCGAAATCTCCGTGTGGAAGAAGAACAAGGTCGGCGACAACTATGTGTTCACCGTCCGCGTCTACGGCGACAGCGAGCACAACGCTATCGTTACCGGCGCAAACTTCGGCGAATGGAATGGCTATGCCACGGATAAGGGCGAGGGCGTATATGAGCTCACCGTTCCTGCAAACGTAGTAGAAGGCTTGAGCTCGGTCAAGAACATTACCGTAAGCAAGGGTAATGCGACCGCCGCGGACTTCAACTTCGAGTACAAGAGCTTCACCGACGCGGAAATCGCGGCTATCGCTACCGACGCGGAAGCTTACTACGACTTCAACGGCAACGTCACCGACAGAATCGGCAACGCCAAGACCGCGGCTGTCAAGGGCTCCGTGGCTTACAACGACGAGAATACCGCGCTGAAACTCACCACCAACGTAAACACCGTCGGCGCAAACATCGCGCTGGGTACCGGCGACTTCACGATGTCCTTCGACGCTAAGATTTACTCTGAGTTCTTCAACGGCAACGCAGGCTACGAGCTCGTTTCTTCGGGCGTAAACGTCGGCAATTCCAAAGCTACTGACGTGTTCCAATTCTCCGCTCACGGCGACAGAGGAGTGCTCCGTATCCAAATCGGCGACAACGTTCCGAACTTCTATTACAATAATACAAAGGGCAAACTCAACCTCGATAATTGGCAGAGATTCACGTTCGTAGTAGAACGCGGATTGCCCTGCGATGACGAAACTTATGAAACCGTGAGAACCACGCTTTACCTTGACGGCGTCATGATTGAGAGCAAGACCCGTTCGATGCCCAAGGGCGCAGTGCTCGGCAACGGCACACTGTACTTCGGCGGCAACACGACCTGGACTCCCGGCAAGACCTCCGAAATCGACAACTTCACGCTCGTGAGAAAAGCACTCACCGCAAGAGAGATTGAGGGTATCGACAGCTACTACGAGGAAATCGCAACGGCGGCAGGGTGGCACGTCGACAACGTGACGTTTGACTTCACCGAAGTCACCGATAACGCTCCGTTCACCGCGTTCGTCAACTTCACTACCAACGGCAGCGGAGCGAACATCTTCGGCGCGACCTTTACGGGACTGCCCGAAGGCGTCACGATCACCGAAAGCATATCGGCACCCGGCACGTACACGCTTAACGTTCCCTACGCTAAGCTCGGCGAACTGAGAAGCGGCGTAACCGTCACCGCGACTATCGGCGGCGTGAAGAGAACGTTCGTCGTCAAGTACGTCGCGCTCGAAAAACTGTACCTCGACAAGACTTATGTGCCCATGTGGCTGAAGAATAAGTCGAGCGACGACACATACAAATTCAATATCGGCGTGTATGCCGACAGCGCGCACACTATCGCAGTCGAGGGTGTAACCTTCGACAGGTGGAACAGCAGCGTGACCTACGACTCCGCAAGCAAGACCTACGCGTTCAGCGCGCCTGCAAGCGACATCGAGAATATGACTTCCGCAGTGACCGTAACCGCAAGCAAGGGCGACGCGGAAACCGCAGAGTTCGAGTTCGAGTACAAGTACCTCACCGCAGCGGAAATCGCGGACATTGCGAACAATGCCGAGGCGTACATCGACTTCGATAACGGCAAAGTAATCGACAAGATTCAAAACAAAGCGTATGTGGTTGCCGACCGCGAAGCTGCAAACATTGTCGACGGCGCGAAATACGCGGGCGACAAGTACTTCGCGGCTAATCAGAAACGTACTTCCGTCAAACTCGCTACTACGCTCGGCACCGACAGCTTCACCGTATCCATGCTCGTCAACGGCGCGGATGTAAGAAAGTACGCGCTCGACGACTATATCAACGGAGTACCGGGAGCAAAAGCAGGCTATGCGTTCGTACTCTTCGGCACGGGCAACGTAGACGGTGCAAACGGCTTTACTGTCCGCGTCAGAAAAGATACGGTTCAGGTAAAGGTCGGCGGTACAAGTAAGGGTTATAGTTCTGCTGTTTCCAAGATTACCGATAATTGGCAGCGCTGGAGCGTAACGTTCGACCGCTCGACCGAAGGCACGGTCAAGTATGCAATCTACTTCGACGGAGTGCAGGTAGTCAACGATAGCGTTGCTTACACCGGTTCGCTCGACGTCAGCGGCTTCAACACGCTCGGCATCGGCGCGCCCGGTTGCGAGATTGACAAATATTCGTACACCGACAAGTCTATCGGACTTGACGACTTCATGTTCGTGAGAAAAGCGCTCAGCGACAAGCAAATCGATGGGCTTGACAGCTACTACGGCGACGTTCTGAAGTCGGTGGGCTGGTACGTCGACAATGTGACGTTCGACTTCACCGACGTGGCAACGCTCCCCGAAGGCACGCCATTCACCACCGCCGTCAACTTCACGACTAACGGCAGCGGCGCAGTAACTACGGGCGCAACCTTTACGGGACTTCCCGAAGGCGTTAATATCAGCGAGAACGCAGGCGTGTATACGCTCACTGTTCCGACTGACAAGCTCGACGAGTTTAAGGAAGCCGTGACCGTCACCGCGAAAATCGGCGTAATCGAAAGAAAGTTCACCATTAAATACTCGCCGCTCGACAAGCTTTACCTCGACAAGACCTCCGTGTCTATGTGGAAAAAGGAAAAGACGGCGACCGACAACACCTACAAGTTCACCGTGGGCGTGTACGCAGACAGCGAGCACACTATCGGGCTCGACGGCGTGACGTTCGACAAGTGGAACGACCGCGTAACCTACAGCGGCAACGGTATCTACACGTTCAGCGTACTTGCAAGCGACGTCGAAGGACTTACCTCGGTGCAGAACATCGTTGCAAGCAGAGGCGAGGGCGTGACGACCGCAGAGTTCGAGTTCGAGTACCTGTACATCACTCAGGACGAGATTAACGCAATCGCAAAGGACGCGAAAGCATATATCGACTTCGACGGCGACGTCACCGACGCAATCGGCAGCAATGCTTCCGTCGCGCGCGGTACCGCTACCTACGGCGACGCAACCAAGTACGAGGGCGACAAGTACTTCGCGGCTAATCAGAAAAATACTTCCGTCAAACTCGCTACTACGCTCGGCACCGGCAGTTTCACCGTATCCATGCTCGTCAACGGCGCGGACATCAAGAGCTATGCAAAATCCGGCTACGCGTTCGTGCTAGTAGGCACGGGCAACGTCGACGGCAACTCGGGCTTCTCCGTCCGCGTGAGAAGCAACACGTTCCAGGTCAAAATCGGCTCGACTCGTAAAGATCACAGCGCACAACTTAACAAAATTACCGGCGGCTGGCAACGTTGGACGATGACGTTCGACCGTTCCACTGAGGGTACCGTCAAGTATGCAATCTACTTAGACGGAGTGCAGGTAGTCAACGATAGCGTTGCTTACACCGGTTCGCTCGACGTCA